>JABAHQ010001981.1_pt2 | contig 55368 bp, 49 predicted proteins | sample 7062091 | NCBI WGS metagenome assembly JABAHQ01 (sample SAMN14534359, study PRJNA622989) | marine sediment metagenome | biome: marine biome [ENVO:00000428]; feature: marine pelagic biome [ENVO:01000023]; material: deep marine sediment [ENVO:00002113] | place: India: Gulf of Kutch | collected...
GTCTCTTTTTTGTTCCTTTCTTCAATTTCATTCGCTATCAAAAAGATGCGCAAATTCAGATCGAGAAGTTTGGGAGCAGTTTGTTTAATCGAGAGACGTTCATTTTAGCGGGCATGATGGCCCTGTTCCTGATGGCACTGATTGTGTTTTTTGGTACATCTGCACCAATTTACATGAGCTGGTTTGGTACTCCCTCAAATGTCTCTCCTGATTTCTACAATCAAATGATTATTCCGATTGCTATTTTCATATTATTGACGATTACCTTCGCCCCTCTTCTGGATTGGAAAGACTCGGAGTTTAGAAACCTGAAAGTACTCGGATTGAGTGCTGCCGGAGCGTTATTGGCGACAATCTTTGCCTTTCTGTTGGGTGTACACAGTACTCATCTGATTCTCCTCGTGTTTCTGTCGGCATTTGTGGTCATCGTTAGTATTAAAGTCGGATATTCTTTTTATAAAAGAAATCTTGTCCGGGTTGGCGGCGCGCTCGCCCACGCGGGAGTTGCTTTGATGGTTATCGGGATCATTACGTCTTCTGTTTATGATACAACTGAGAAGCTTATGTTACCCCGCGGCGAATTTCAAAAAACTGACCTTGGGTATGAGTTAAAATTCATCAAATTTATCGAGATGCCCGACGGACGGGATCGTGTGAAATTGGCCGTCAGAAACAATAAGAAGCTCTCTTACGCTTATCCCCGCTTTTTTTATAGTGATTATTCTAAATCCTATATGATTTCACCTGATGTTACAATGCAATTAACCAAAGACATTTATATTTCTCCGGCTTCCTTTACCCCGGCGAAGTATGCCAATCAACGAAGAATTGAGTTGGGCAAAACTCAATCCAAATCCATTGATGATTTACAAATCACATTCAATAATTTTCTGGTCAATATGGGAGGAAACAATCAGGAGGTTACCGCCGATCTGACCGTTAAGGTAAAAGACGGCGACACGGTCCAGGAATATGCGGTGAATCCACGATTGAAATCCCAAAATGGGACCACAGTAGGTAATGAAGTTGAAATACCCAACTCCGATTATCGGATTAAAATGACCTCGGTGAATCCATCTGCGGGCAAGGTTGAATTGGCGTTATTGAATGCCTCCCGAAAGGAGAAACAAGCCAAAGATATGCTGGCGGTGGAAGTAAGCGTAAAACCGTTGATCGGTGTTTTATGGCTTGGCACCCTCTGTATCCTTGGGGGAGTCCTTTTATCGATGGTCAGTCGAATACGTAAAAAGAGTTAAGCTAAACTTTTCGCGTTGGGCTCATTCTACAGCAGGATTATGAATCAGGGGTGTCCAAAATTTCGCGGACTTTAGCAACCAGTTCAGCCGGGGTGAATGGTTTTTTGACGATTTTGACGCCCCTCTCCAAGATGCCCTGATTAATAAAAACATCGTCCGTATAACCCGACATGTAGAGCACTCTGGTGTAAGGCAGGCGAGAGGAGACTTTTTCAACAAGTTTTCTGCCACTCATTTGGGGCATCACTACATCAGTTAGAATGAGATGAATTGGTTTTTCATATTCTTCACAAATTTGCAAAGCGACATTACCGTTAGCAGCTTCTAAAATATTATACCCATACTGCTTTAACATTTTGCAGACTAATTGACGCACTTCATTTTCATCTTCAACCACCAGTACTGTTTCTGAGCCCTCTAATTTTTTAGCAGGTTTTCGTTGTTTTTTAATGGCTGTCGGTTCTTCATCAACTCTGGGCAAAAAGACTTTGATGGTGGTGCCCTGTCCGGGATGGCTAAATACCCAGATGTGTCCATTACTCTGTTTAACGATGCCATATACGGTAGACAAACCGAGGCCGGTACCTTTGCCCTTTTCTTTGGTTGTAAAAAACGGTTCGAAAATGTTGGCCTGGGTTTCTTTATCCATGCCAATGCCGGTATCGCTGAGGGCAAACATAATATATGGGCCGGGTTTGATCTCCGGACGGAAGCTAATGTGAGATTCATCGAAAAACGTGTTTTGTGTTTCGATGGTTAATTTACCCCCTTCTGGCATGGCATCTCTGGCGTTCACCGCCAAATTCATAATCACCTGTTCAATTCTTCCCGGATCTGCTTTAATGTGTCCAATGTCAGAGGCCAAACGCGTTTCTAATTCAATATCTTCACCAATCAGGCGTCGGAGCATTTTCTCCATTTCATGAATGAGCACGTTCGGATCTAAAACTTTGGGTTGCAAGACCTCTCGCCGGCTAAAGGAAAGCAGTTGTCTGGTAAGCGTCTCAGCCCGCTGAGCGGCTTTATGGATTTGCTGCATATTTTTATACAACGGTTCCGCGGTCTTAATGAAAGAAAGAGACATCTCGCTGTAACCCCGGATTACAGTAAGTAAATTGTTGAAATCATGGGCGACGCCGCCGGCCAGGCGTCCGACAGCTTCCATTTTCTGGGCTTGCCGCAGTTCTTGCTCCAATTGTTTTCTCTTGGTGATGTCCCTTAATATTCCCTGAGTTGCGACACCGTCTTTATATTTTATATAGGATACGGAAGCTTCCACTTCCAGTTCTTCACCGTCTTTGGAGATAGCAGTAAACTCGTATTTTGGAGCAACTTCCTCTCTCTTATTGACCTTCTCTGCTCTTTCCTCCAGGAAAGGTCGGCTTTTCGCAGAAACTAAATCCATGAAATCGAAATCAGGTTTATTGACTTCTTCCAGGGTGACTCCGAACATCTCCTGAAACTTGTTATTGACGATTTCAAAGCGACGATTGAAAAGAACATAAATGGCATCGCTGGAGTGTTGAATGAGATGACGATACTTTTCTTCACTTTCTTTTAAGGCTTCTTCAGCCGCCTTTCGTTCGGTAATATCCCGCACCATAGCCAATAGATGTGGTTTCCCGGATAATTCAATTTTATTGAGACTGACCTCCACATCAAATGGGGTACCGTCATAGCGAATATGTTGCCACTCAAAAAACTGAGGTTGTCCATTATATGCCAGTCGAATTTTTTCATGAGCTTTTTCTGCGGATGGTCTCCCGTCCGGCTGTCTATCCGGGGAAAAGCGCATCGGTGTTTCTCCAATGATCTGATCGCGTATACAACCGAACATTTCCAGCGTCTTCGGGTTACAATCCACAAATCGATTCGCTTCCATTAAGAAAATTCCGTCGTAAGCAGCTAAAAAAAGAGTTCGATACCGTTCTTCGCTTTCTCTTAGCGCTTTTTCAGCTTGCTTGCGTTCGGTAATATCGCGAATAAGTACTTTGGTCGCTTGCACTCCTCCATATCGTATCGGTAAAGCGGCTGCTTCAACATCAATTAACTTTCCGTCCATGCGTATAAACTTTTCTTCAATCGGGACAGTGGTACGTTTTTCTTCCTGACTTTGTCTGATTCGTTCCAGGACAACTTCCCGATAGTCCGGATGCACAAAGTCAAGTGCGTTTTTGCCGATGACTTTGCTTTTATTGGTGGCACCAATCAGCTTACGACAGGCCTCATTAATGTACACAATTTTTCCTTTACTATGGATGGCAATGGCTTCGGAAGAGTTTTCCAGCAATCGATTATATCGTTCCTCACTTTCCCACAAGGCTTCCTCTGCTCGCTGGTGATCTTGCTCTAATCTCTCCAGGTCCGTAACTCGATCACGGAGTTTCGTCAATTCTTCGAGGAGTTCCTGTTTGGTTTTATCTTCATCTTTCATGATTGCTCCAGAGTTAAATGCTCCTCCCGAAGAAATTTGGGAAAGTAAGATTAATCTCCCTGTCCGATAAACATATTCGTCAAATTATTCGAATCATTAACTATAAAGGTTTTAATTAGCATAATAGTTTTTAATGGATTCGATCAAACCAGGGTTGATTTTGTTGAAAATTTTCGCTGTCCTTAGAGCAAAATTTTGGTTAAATTAGTATACTTAAGTTTACTAAATCGTTAAAAGCTCAGGAGATTGTTAGTGAATTTTGTGCATCTACATACGCACAGTTTTTTTAGTCTGTTAGACGGGACATTTGGATTAGACCAACTGATTAGCCGGGCAAAAAAGCTCAACTTTAAATCTTTAGCGCTGACCGATCACAACGCATTATACGGTGCGGTGGAGTTTTACAAACTGGCCAAAGAAGCAGGTATTCAGCCAATCATCGGGGCGGAGATTTCTTTGGATGCGGAAAATCATTTGATATTGTTAATTAAAAATGAAATTGGATATCGCAATCTATGTCACTTGCTTTCCCGCAGCCATCTGCACGAGGGGCCCCTTCAATTTAAAGCAGAATTAAGGGATGTGCTTCGTTTTAAGGAGGGTTTAACTGTTCTTGCCGGTGGACAAAAGGGGGCGCTCTGGAAGTTGATCAACACGGGGGAGTTAAAAGCGGCCCAACGATATTGCCGGGAGATGAAAACAAAGTTCGGCAGTGATTTTTACATCGAATTACAACAATTTGACTCCAATGATTTGCTACTCAATTTACGTTTGCGGGACCTTGCTGCTTCCTGTCAAATACCAATTGTTGCTACCAATGATGTGCATTTATTAAACAAAGAAGATTGGCCGCTTCGGCAGATGCTGCATGCGATCGACCAAAATACATTGGTCGAAAAAGTGACCACGGCAGGCAGCCCGGAGCAATACCTGAAATCTGCCGCAGAAATGAAGGTGCTGTTTAAACGGTTTCCGGAGGCGATTCAGAACACAGAAAAAATTGCCAGACAATGCAAGTTTGCTTTCCGATTGGGCAAACCGGTCTTCCCCCAAATCGATTTATCAGAGCAGGAAACCAGTTATTCATATCTATGGAAGCAAGCCTTTAAAGGGGCTCAGGAACGGTATCGTATTGTTACCAAGCCGCTGATTGACCGCCTGAGCAAAGAACTGGATACGATTAGCGAGTTAGGATTTGCTGACTATTTTTTAATTGTAAAAGACATCGTTGATTTCTGCAATCGGGAAGATATTCCCTGTGTGGGTCGGGGATCGGCGGGAGATAGTCTGATTTCTTATGTATTAGGCATCACCCAGGTAGACCCGCTTCGCTACCATCTCTACTTCGAGCGCTTTTTAAATCGGGAACGCGCCGATCCGCCGGATATCGATCTGGATATTTGTTGGAAAAATCGAGACCGGGTATTGGATTACGTCTATCAAAAATATGGGGAAGACCGGACAGCCATGATTTGTACCTTTAATACCTTTCAGCTACGCTCTTCTATTCGAGATGTGGCGCGCGCCTGTGGCTTTCCGGAGGATGAGATTACCGCACTTACCAAATATTTACCCCACTATGGCGTCGAACGGCTCTCCCAGGTGTTAGAACAGATTCCCGAATGTCAACACATCCGGCAAAACATCGATGCGTTGAAACAGGTGCTAAAATTTGCTCAATGGATTGCTGACTTTCCGCGTCACCTGTCCATTCATCCCGGCGGCATCGTTATCACCCCCGATGATATTCGCAACCATATACCATTGCAAATGGCCAATAAAGGGTTTGTGATTTCTCAATATGATATGTATTCCATCGAGCCCTTAGGTCTGGTAAAAATGGATTTGCTGGGCGTTCGTTCTCTGAGCATTATCACCGATTGTCTGCAATCCGCAAAATCGCTTTATCAATCTTTGAAAGGAAACGGTAACACATCATCAACATCTGTTTTTCGATATGATGTAAAACGGTGCGCCTTACATAAGGAAGACCTTCATACTTACCTCACTGCTCAAAAATTCCCTTTCCTGGATATCGCCAGGGAGCATCTGTCCCCCCTGGATTTACGTGTCATTCCCGAGAACGATTCCAATGTAATTGCCCTGCTCCGTAATGGATTGAGTATGGGTTGTTTTCAAACAGAAAGTCCGGCCATGCGCGGGCTCTTAAAAAAAATGCAAATTGAAGGGATGGATGACGTGATTACCGCCGTAGCATTGATTCGACCGGGGGCTGCGGATAGCGGAATGAAAGATGCCTATATCGAGCGACGGGCTGGATTAAAAAAAGTGGAATATATCCATTCTTCCTTGAAATCACTATTGGAAGAAACCTATGGCGGCATTGTTTACCAGGAGCAGGTGATGCAGGTCGCCGTAGAGGTGGCCGGATTCTCTCTCTCCCAGGCTGATGTTTTGCGCCGGGCTATGACGAAATCGCGGGATCACAAAACACTTTCGGGTTTACAAAAGCTGTTTATCGACGGCGCTACTCAAAAAGGATTATCCAAACCACAGGCCAATCAAATCTGGCAATTTTTAAACAATTTTGTCGGCTATGGCTTCAACAAGGCCCATGCTTGCACCTACGGAGTTATTGCCTATCAGACCGCATTTTTGAAATATTACTTTCCAGTCCAATATATGACGGCAGTGCTGAACAATCAGGGAGGATTCTATTCCAGGGCAGCTTATATCGCGGAAGCACGACGGATGGGGATCCGCTTACTGCCACCGGATATCAATCGCTCCGCAAAAGAATTTACCCTTCGCAATGATACGATTTTTACCGGATTGGATTGTGTGTATGAATTAACGGAAAAAAGCACCGAGCGAATCTTGAAAGAGCGGAGCAAATCCCCCTTTGGCGACTATTACGATTTTATGCAACGAGTGCAGCCTCGCCAAAAGGAAGTGGAAAATTTGATCAAGTGTGGGGCATTGCGTTCATTGCAGCCCAATGAACCGCACCTACTGTTGAAGAACAAACTGTATTTCCGTAATAAACGCAATCGCAATCTGACGGAATCACTCCTGCAACAAGTGAGATTGAAGCCATATAATGTTTATCAGCGGATACTGAATGAAATTGAGCTGCTCGACTTTGCTGTTACCGATCATCCGTTGACTTTGTTTGAAAGCAACATGAACAAAACGGAAATTGTTCCTTCTTATCAATTGCAAGCGCATAAAGGCGATACCATAAAATTCGTGGGATGGTTGGTGACCCATCGACGGGTGAAGACAAAGAATCAGGAATACATCAAATTTATGACCCTGGAAGATTGGTATGGCTTGTGTGAGGTAGTATTGTTCCCCAAAACCTACCAGCAGTATGGCCACTTAACCAAAACCCACGGCCCGTTTTTAATCTGGGGACTCGTGCAATCCCGGTTACCGGGTGAGGTAAATCTGATTGTCCGAAAGCTGGAGGTGATTCGATTGGAGAAAGAGGAGTTAGAGCAAAAATTGTCGCTCCCTGAAGAAGTTGGGCACGATAATTAATGTAACAAAAATTTATGGACTTGACATTTCGAAAAATAAATGTCAATATTTAGACGGTTTGTATTCGAGTTTTTATCTAAGCAATTCGTCCAAAATAGCTAAATTGCTCAAGCGCACGGAATTTCCTCAATCATTGGTTTATCTTTAGAAAGTTAAAATAATACATAGCGATTGGGATTTAATTTCTAACGAAGCAGTGATTCTGTTTTTAAGACTTATGCAAGATGCTTTGCAATTAAAATGGCGTAGGTCAGAAAATATTTTCAGGTTCGGGAACAAATACCCCCTGCAATTGCGTCCAACAAAATCAAGTTGATGGAGTTTCCCAGAACAATAAAATAAAAAAGTACTGCTAAACAAGTTAGGCAGAGATCGAGAAAACTGATTGTCTCGGCAGAATTTTAATGATGCACTGACGAATGATGGCCCGGATTAACGATATGAAGACTGAGAGGAAGGGGGTTCGTATTAAGCAAGAGGATTTTGACATCTACGTTAAAGGTCAACGCCTTAAAGCAAGAACACTTAAACATGAGCTCAATCGAAAAAACACATCACCTTTGCTGGTTTTCCTTCATGAGGCGCTGGAAAGCATTACACAATGGAAAGACTTCCCGGAATCCTTAGTGAATCACAGTGGTCTGGATGCCCTGGTTTACGACCGCCTGGGTCACGGACAGTCTGATCCACGTGAGAAGCGTCGCGGAGTATCCTATCGTCATCGGGAAGCATTAGAATATCTCCCTGAGGTATTGAAGCAGAGTGGGGTAGAAGAAGTAATTTTAATCGGCCACAGTGACGGCGGCACCATTGCATTGATATACGCCGCCGAGCATCCGGGGTGTGTCAGAGGGATCATTACAGAAGCTGCTCACGTTTTTGTTGACAAAGTAACTTTGGGGGGAATTCGGAATCTAATTGAGGAATATAAAACAACTGATCTGAAAGAGATGTTGGCAAGCCATCACGGGGAACACACCGATTGGCTATTTAAAGATTGGTCGGAACGATGGCTTTCTGCTGATTTTCGAAACTGGAATATCGAAGAAACCCTTCCCCGAATAAAAGCTCTTCTTTTAGCGATACAGGGTGAAGACGATGGATATGCAACTCCGCTTCAGGTTGAAGGGATTACCGGGCAGGTTGAAGGAAAATCAGAGCAGGTCTTACTTTCAGATTGCGCACACATTCCGTACAAGCAAGCCCGTGAGTGTGTGCTCGAGGAAATAAGGACATTTATACTGTCCATCATCAATTAATAAAAGTTTTTGTTGAAACGTAGCAAAGCAAATGTAAATTAATAGATTCGATGATGTGAGATTATCAATATAAACAAAGAGGTGACAGATGATCGTTGATGAATTGCAAACAAAAAAAGCCGATGAAAATGCTCATGATGAAATGCCAACCCTTGCCAAGAGTAGTGATTTGGGAATGCGTTTCATTTGTCGGCGAAATGACGGCGATTTTTGGTACGTACAAATAAGAGTTATGGTAGACGGAAAACGACATTACCTACCCGGAAAGTCTTTTTATGACCGCGACTACGGGGGGAGTGATGCGGCATTGCAGGAGGCTATCAATTTTAGAGATGAACAGGCATGGCCATTTTTTAAAAAGGTCGGTTATGATTTTTTTGCCTGGAAAGAGCAAAAAGAAGCTCCGAAAATTAAACGCGAGCCCAAGTTTCGCAAACGCAAAGAGGCCACAACAGGACTGCTGGCCAATCTGCATTACATTCATCTTTACAAAAAACGTGGCAAATACACCCGTTGCGTGGTAGATGTTACAGTGAATGTACATGGGAATAAATATCATTCCACTGCCTATTCTTATGATTTTTCCAAATACGGCGGGAAAGTTCAGGCAATAAAAATTGCCAAGAACGATCGCAATAAATTGGCAGAATTGGTACACCGCAAGGCGATGGAGTTAAATAATATCACCCCGAAATCTTATGAAGAAACCAAACGTATCATTAAAGGTGTCAAAATCAATAAAACGCCGCCAACATTGGAGCGAAATCCGGATAAGTTCGTTCGCCGTTCACACAGCAATGATTACTGGATTGTTGCAATACGGAAAAAAATTTGGGGAAGGTATTATCGGGTACCTAACAAACGATTCTACGATTCCGATTACGGTGGCAAGCACAAAAGCAAAATTAAAGCCCGAAAATATGCCGAGAATGTGGAGTTGACTATCATTGAAGAATTCGAAAAACTCCGGCAATTAAATGTGACCGATCAAGATGAAATTCAATCCCGGGTGGACAATATCGCAAGAGATTTTAAGATAGAATGAGTTTTGGTTTGTCACTTCCCTTCAAAATGTGTTGGCAATAACGGGGAATAATGCTATCCTGGTCAGAATAGTCCGTACTGGCTTTAATGATATCAGAAAAATGTTGCCCGGGCTAGGGCTGTTTGTTCTCTCTTACAGCCTATGCTGGTAAGGTCTATTGATAGTAAAAGGTCAGATGACTTTTGATTAGATTCCCGGACTTACATCAACACCCAGGCTTCTTAGTATACCAAATATCAAACCAATTAGCAGACCGTAAACCACATGACCAAAGATATGCGCTATAGCGACCTCAAAGTCTGCTTCTTTAAATTCTTCTACCGGATGTTGCTCGGCTACAATGACCATGACGAAACTGAAAATAAATCCGTGAACAAATCCGATTACGCCTCCCACAAAAGTTACCCCAGCCACTCCGGGCGGTTGGATAATACTTAAAACGTGAATATATACACCAGATATAATTATACCTGCCATAAAATGAAAAATCAGACCGACACGAAAGGCATTGTCCAGGCGTTTCGTAAAAAGACTTCCTAATGCCCTGACCATATCCGCCTTTGTCCATCCGGTTTTATCGATTAGCCATAAGACAGTCGTAATTCCAGCAGTGGCAATAAATCCAGCAATTATGGGTATGATGATTAACCGCAACATAATCAATTCTCCTCTAAGTCAGATTTCTGAAAAAATAACCGTATTCGATGAAATATTCAAGCCCAAAGATGCATGTTTTCATTGTAATACCATTTTCATCGCATTTCATTAATGAAGCTTTCAATTTCATTATCCAGCGACCAAAGCAGAAAATTTTGAAGATTTTTATAAAATATTGAATTTATTTTTGACAAAAATTATCAAATGTGTTATACTATTGAGCAATTAGTATCGACGGTAATGCATGATGAAACTCAGCATCTTTATAGTAAATCTTTCTATGTTTGAGATTGTTACGGGTAGGTTGTCAGAGGATTGTAAGTTACCTTTTTATAAGAAGATGAGAAAACAATTCATCTCAGAAATAAATTGAAATATCGTTACTATATTACCCATCTTGGCTTTTGAAAAATAGTACCAAATCCTCACAATAGATACATCGCTGGTCTTAACTGGTAAATTTGTACCCTGCCCGAATTAGTTCAAATTCCGAGTTTTTCAAACACGGATTTTTTAACTTAGTGGGATAGATTAATCTATGAATAAAAGGAATTTTTCCTTCATCCTGATTGCCGGCCTTGTGCTAATCATCTTTATTGTCAATTTAAATAATTTACGTGAAAGCTGGAGCATACAGCAGGAATTGGAAAAAAGCGGTAGCGAACAAACTGCTGTCGAGCAACAAGAAACTACCCCGGTATCCCCCGAGACAAGTGGTAATATCGAATATCGCAAATTCCCCATGATCGGCAGCCGGGTGGCGATGTGGGTTGTTGCTCAGTTGCATCTGATGTTTGCTGCATTTGTATTGGCAGTTCCCCTCTTTGCTTTGATTATCGAATTTATCGGCTACAAAAGTAAAGACAAACGCTACGATCAACTTGCCTATGAATTTACCAAATTGCTTTCAGTCTCATTTTCCTTTACAGCCACTCTCGGCGCATTGCTTACCTTTATGCTCTTCATTCTGTACCCCAAGTTAACTGACTATTTGGTGGGTATTTTCAGTTGGACTTTTTTTCCCTATGTGCTGCTATTCTTTCTTGAAGCCGGGTTTTTGTACAGCTATTACTACGGTTGGGGGAAATTTCCGCCCAAGGTTCATTTGGCCCTGGGCGTCTGCTTAAACTTAGTCGGCACCGCGATTATGTTTATTGCCAATGCCTGGTTAACGTTTATGAATTCGCCCAACGGCATCACCGAAAACGGCGCCTTAATCAGCACCTGGGATGCCATCAACAACTATACCTGGATGCCGATCAATGTGCACCGGTTAATCGCCAATGTGGCATTTGGTGGGTCTATTGCGGCAGCTTATGGGGCCTATAAATTCCTTGGAGCAAAGTCCCAGCAAGAACGCGCCCATTATGACTGGATGGGATACGTGGGGAACTTTATTGCCATCAGCGCCTTGCTTCCCTTGCCTTTTGCCGGATACTGGCTCGGTAAAGAGATTTATGCCTACTCACAAAGTCTGGGCATCGTGCTCATGGGTGGTACCTTTTCCTGGCTATTTATTATTCAGGCGGTACTGATCGGGAACCTGTTTTTAGCTGCCAATTACTACCTCTGGCTGAGTATGGAACGGATTGAAGGCGCGCAGCGCTACCGTAAATTCATCAAATATTTGCTGGCCTCCATTACCATCTGTTTTATTGTGTGGGCGACGCCCCATTCACTGGTCGCTTCGGTGGAAGAGGCTCGCAAAATGGGCGGCTCCCATCACCCGATGTTGGGTGTATTAGGCGTGATGTCGGCGAAAAATACCGCGGTGAATATCCTGATCCTGACCACCTATGTCAGTTTTTTGCTCTACCGTCGTGGCAATAAAGAGGCGACGGTCTCCTGGGCCAAAAAAGGCAATACGGTCCAATTTCTGATCTTTGCCCTGGTGGTCATTTTTGTGATTTTCCTCGGTGTGTATGGCTATTTTGTAGAAGCTAAAGTGCGCATCGGACTTTCCATCCCACAGGTATTATCGGTGTTGTTTGCGATGGTGGCTGTCACCATCATCGATATCTTCATGTTCAGAAACGCTCGTAGTAAGGGAGCAATTCAATGGGGTAAAATTCCTGCCCGAGGCCAGTATGCGTTGTTCTTTCTGGCTATTACCTTTACCTGGTTAATGGGATTGATGGGCTATGTCCGCGCCGGTTTACGGCAGCACTGGCATGTGTATGGGGTCATGGAAGATACCTCGGCACAAGCCTTCACTCCCACGCTTGGCTTTGCTTCCGGGGTTGTTTCCATTACGGTGTTGATCTTTTTTACCTTCATCGCCATTGTCTTTTGGCTTTCCGGTTTGGCCGGTAAAAAGGATTGGGAACCTGCTGCTACGGAAGCACCGGCAGTGGATGAAGGACTGCTCGGCAAGGAGGCGCAATCGTGAAAAATGCATTGATGATCACCGTATTTACGCTACTGGTTACCCTGTTTTACTGGTATGTGGGACAACAGGTGCCTCAAAAGGAAACTCATCCGCCTGAAAAAACAGAAATTGCCAGTGATTTAACTACGGATGAAATGATGGAGATCGGAAAGGAGATCGTCGGCGGAAAGGGCACCTGTCTGACCTGTCACACCATCGGGTCGAAAGCTCAGGCGACGCGTTTCCCGGACCTGGCTAACATTGGCGCAAGAGCAGAGACCAGAAAAAAAGGTATGAGCGCTGTGGAATATCTCGCCGAATCTTTGTATGAACCCAATGCGTACATTGTTGAAGGCTATCAAGCGGGAATGCCGACGATTCACAAACCGCCCATCAATTTAAGTGATGAGGAGATATTAACCGTAATTGCTTATTTGCAGAGCCTTGGGTCAACTCCAACAGTAACGATGGAGACGAATTTAAAGTGGGCACAGGAAACTCCTTCCGCAGAAAAAAAAGGCGCCGCTGCAACCGCGCAGAAAACACCAGCTGCCGGGACAGGTGGGACGAACGAGGCAGAATCGTTAAGCGGCAAAGCACTTTTTACAGAACATGGTTGCAACACCTGTCACTTAGCTGATGCCCCTACCAAACTGGTAGGCCCCAGTCTTTATGATGTGGGCAATAGGCTCTCCAAAGCGGAAATTTATGAATCTATTTTAAATCCTGATGCTAGGGTAACGGAAGGCTTTTCCAAAGGTGTGATGAAAGCTTTTCTAGCTGCTAATAGCTTTTATGATCAGGTTTCCAGCAACGAATTAAAAAAATTAGTTGATTATCTGGCTTCTTTGAAGGGGAACTGATGAATATTTATGTTGTGGCACCAATTGTCGCGATGATGATCGCTCTCAGGTTTATTCGCCTGAACATTCTGGCCTGGATGGCTGTCTGGTGGATTGCCATCTATATAACCCTCAGCTACGGTATCGATCCGCCCTTACCATCTTCGATTATTGTCATGTTCATGGCCATCGTGACCCTGGCCTTGCTGGCGTACTTAACGGCCAGTTCCGATTACATGGAAGTAGCCAGGCGTAATATTGTCAGATTCCTGGTGGAGAAAAAATTTGCGCTTCCGTTGACGATCATTGCCATCCTGATTCCATCACTGGTAGCAACTAAAGTTTATTTAGATGCCACCGAACCCCCTCAACCGCCGCTTTTAGGACGAACCATTCATCCGCCTCCTCCTATCAGCACTAATTTTAAAGGGGGAAAAATTGATCTGGTAACAGCGGAAAATCCGTTTCGAGAATTGGAAGAGAGCAATTCCGACAGTTTTGCTATCCATGTTAATAACGGCAGAAAAATTTATTATCAAAATTGTGTTTTCTGCCACGGCGATAACCTGGAAGGACAAGGCAACTTTGCTCACGGCTTCGATCCGATTCCGGCCAATTTTAACGATCCGACTACAATTGCTCAACTTCAGGAATCCTACCTCTTTTGGCGTATTGCCAAAGGTGCTCCCGGACTGCCCCCTGAAGCAACGCCCTGGTCATCGGCAATGCCGGCCTGGGAAAACTTTTTAACCGAAGAAGAAATTTGGGATGTGATTCTGTTTTTATATGAATTCACCAATCAAAAACCGAGAGCTCGTGAAGAAATTGAGCATTAACCTTGAGATGCCGTGACCAAAACCGTTCTCCTTCTGCAATTGCGGAATCAGTCTAATCGATTCAAGAAAAATTAAAAAGACAAAATAATTATGGGCAAAATAATTGTTTTTTCGGATACCAGTCACTATGTGAAAAGTGTTCCTAATTTTGACCTTTACCCCGTTGGATATGATTCAATTTATCCGGTGAATGGTAAGTTGCAATTATCCAACGGGGTGAATCATTTTGCCAAATTCGTTTTAAAATTGAATTCAATTTTGGTTATCCTGATGTTAATGCTTTGTCATTCCTCGTTAAACGCTCAGGAGCCGGACCTGGGAACTGAAGCACAACGGGAAGCCGGTAGAAAGCTCTATATGGAAAAGTGTACCCAATGCCATGGAAAGGATGGAGGTGGCAATGGGATTGCCAAACCCTTCTTTAAACCTGCCCCGCGTGATTTTACTACCGCTACCTTTAAAATCAGGTCTACCGCCAGCGGCGAGTTACCAACGGATGAGGATCTTAAGCGAGTCATTAAGGAAGGTATGCCTTATACCGGGATGCCTGCCTGGCCCAATTTGACAGAAAAAGGACTTTCCAATTTGGTTTATCATCTCAAAACTTATTCGGATTTTTTTTCCGGACCTTATGGCGTTGTGGAACCGATCGATATTCCCGATCCACCCTCATACAGCGAAGAATCGGCGCAAAAGGGCCGCCAGGTATACGAAGCAAATCAATGCTTCGATTGTCATGGGCAATTTGGCAGGGGCGATGGTAAATCGGCACCTACCCTGGAAGATCAATGGGGAGAACATATCCGCCCGGCTGATTTAAGCAAGCGCTGGACTTTCCGCGGCGGTACTTCGCGTAAAGATATTTATCGAACCTTTACCACCGGGATGGATGGAACGCCCATGCCTTCTTACAATATCGAGTCCGAAAAGCGCTGGCAGTTGGTGGATTACGTCTATTCATTATCCCGTGATGAACCTGACTATGCCACTATGGTGGTTGCAAAACCAGTGGCTGGGGAGCTGGACATCGAGCAGGGCAAATCTTTTTTCGCCACTGCAGACAGCGCACTGTTCCCGGTGGTGGGTCAGGTTATTGAGCCGGGACGGGAGTTTTATCCGGGTGTTAACGCTATAGAAGTAAAAGCTGTTTATAATCAGGAAGACATTGCGGTTTTGCTTACCTGGCATACAATGAGCGCCGAGACCAGTGGTGTCAATGCTCCCGATCTGGAAGTGCCAGGATTTGCTTCGCAAATAAAAGAGAGAGTGAGGGAAGATACCACTTCTTATCAATATTCAGACGCAGTGGCCATGCAAATCCCCATTGAAATGCCTGAGGGACCGGAAAAGCCATATTTTCTGTTCGGCGATGGAAAAAACCCGGTCGATCTCTGGTTTGTTGATTTGGCCAATCCGGAAGCAAAACAATATCTTGGTCGCGGAAGTCAAAATATTCAACTGACTGAAGATCCAGGATTGGCAGTTCATACGGAATATCAACACGGTGAATGGTCGGTCATTTTTAAACGGTCGCTTGAATCCGAGCAATCGCTCTCCTTTATGCCCGGAAATTTCGTGCCGGTGGCTTTCTCAGTGTGGGATGGTTTCAATCGCGAACGCGGAAATAAGCGAGGAATAACCGCCTGGTATCATTTGTATTTGGAACCGGTTGAGACTGAATCCGCTGCCCTGCCTATGGCCACCTACGCCGGCTTAACTTTGTTCATTGAACTATTGATTATATTCGGGGTCAGAAGGCGACACCGAAAAGGTAGGTCAAATGTATCGCAGTCATCCTGACTGCCGGACCAAAATATTACAAATTTGTAAATAAAATGACAACGGATTATACACCATCATTAATTTCCTGGAATCTGACCAAAAAATGTAACCTGAAATGTCCGCACTGCTATATGGATGCCGGACGAAAGGCAGAGAACGAGCTAACCACCTCCGAATGCCTGGGGCTCATCGATGAAGTGCATTCCCTGGGGACGGAGATGCTGATTTTAACCGGGGGCGAGCCACTGCTGCGTAAAGATATTTACGATATTGCAAAATATGCATCAGATTTGGGAATTTGGGTGGTGATGGGAACAAACGGTGTACTGATCACTGACAGAGTTGCTCAGAAGATGATCGAATGCGGTGTAAAAGGTGTTGGTATCAGTATTGATTCATTNNCCTAACGCCTGGGAATATTCGGTTCGCGCGCTGGACATTTGTCGCGCACAAGGCTTACAGGTGTTGATTCAAACCACTATAATGGCGATGAATTATGAGGAAATTCCGCAGCTGATCGAATTTGCCCGTCAGAAAGGTGCCTGGTCATTTAATCTGTATTTTCTGGTGCAAACCGGACGTGGTCAAAAACTGAACGATTTGTCGCCCCAACAGACGGAAACGNNCGATTATCGGCCGATGCTGTTGCGTTCAAAGTGTGCGCCGCAATTCAAGCAAATTGCCTATGTCAAAGGTCAGGGTGGATTGGAGAGCGGGGGCTGTATGGCCGGAACCCAATATTGCCGAATTACACCCGAAGGCGATGTGACGCCCTGTCCTTACATGACCGTTATTGCCGGTAATATCCGTGACCACAGTTTTACCGAAATTTGGCAAGATTCACCGGTTTTGAATCAACTAAGAGATGGGGGGCAACTCAAAGGACGTTGCGGGCAGTGCGAATTTAAGGAGTTGTGCGGGGGCTGCCGCTGTCGCGCCTACGCCGCTTATGATGATTATTTACAGGAGGACCCGGCCTGCATTTATCAACCCACCGGCAATCCAATAGAGATAAAGAAAATAGAATGGAGTTCGGAAGCAGAAGCGAGATTGGCGCGAATTCCGATTACATTTATTCGGAACAAGGTCAAACGAGGTCTGGAGGCCTACGCACAACGAAAAGGCATTAGCCTGATCACACCAGAGGTATTTAAAGAGGCATTAGCCGGAGAAGGACGAGCAATTGGATTTGATGAAATGCCCACTTTTTCGAAAAAGGAGATGTCGAATTAAGAGAAAATTGTAATAACAGTTGGCAGAAGGCAGAAAGCAGTGGCAGTGGCAGTGGGCAGTAGGAAATGAAAATAAAGAAATAGGGCTCAAGTTTAATGAAATTACAAATGAAGTGAGAATTCAAATGAAAAACAGCATACAGAGTGTATTCGCATTTACTTCCAACTTCAAATTTCGAACTTTAGACTTAAATTTGCCAACTGCGGATTGCCAACCTGCCTGACTACCGTATTCCAGGCAGGCAGGTTACCAACTTATGTAGAAATTTTTTAAACTCCGATATAAAAAAATAAAGGAGGAATCATGCCCACAGTCGATAGCGACAGATTGACTCAGCAAGTACAGGTATCCGATGGGATTGTCTACTTAAATAAAGATGGTCAGTCCCGCAAATTTGACGTTCACGAATTGCCGGAAAAATTTAAGCGCTGGCAATTGGATTACAAACACAGTATTTATGATGCGATTGAACGGGATGAGTATATTGCCTTCAATGCAGGGCATTTGCCGGTAGTGGCCACCTGGCAACTTGACTCGCCCGTTCCCAATCTGGCCAATAAAGGTGTGGGATTTACGCCAAAGGATGAATACCTGGATCACTATCTGAAGCTTGTTGAAGATGCGGTTGAAGAAATTGAAAAGTTGCCTCCCCATGCGGTCAATGATACCCGTGCGTTGCGGATTAACACGGCGCGGGAATTTTATAATCATCCTGAACATGTTGATTGGCGTCGCTTAGGCTTGTTGGAAATCTTTGAGGGTAGCACCTTTCGCAATCTCTCCGCTAATCCGCTTGCCTCGGTGCTTTGGACGGGCAATTCGCCGGTTTTTGTCAGTTATCAGGTGGACTGTGTGGTTGAGATCATTACCCCGGACGATCCTCGCTATCGTTTTTCCTGGGCTATGCGGCGTTTGTTTGAATATGAACCGTTCCACGTGGTGCAAACCATTTATCCTTATTCTTATTGTTTTTGGGTCTTTAATTATAAAGACAAAACACCCAAGCGAAGATATCCCGGCAAGCGCAGCGACAATACGGTAAACGAGGGAAATGGCAAAATAAGCGAGAAGCGATAGAAATATTTTGTTTTCGGGAAACTTATATTAAATTTGGGAAAAAATTGGAGGAAGTTATGTGGCGAATATTAATTGCATTCTTAGTTATTGCGTTTGCCGTGGAAGCATCTGCAAAAATTCAAGGAGAAGAGATCGAATACACCGCTGATGACCTGACCCTTCAAGGTTATCTGGCTTACGATGATGAAGTTGAAGGAGAGCGCCCCGGGATTCTGGTGGTCCATGAATGGTGGGGACACAACGAATATGCCCGTAAACGAGCCCGAATGCTGGCAGAACTTGGTTACACCGCTTTTGCTCTGGATATGTATGGTAAAGGAAAGCAAGCAGATCATCCCAAAGAAGCCGGAGAATTTTCCAGCCAGGTAATGCAGAATCTGGATGTTGCCAAAGCGCGCTTTATCGCAGCGCTTGAGCAACTGCAAAACCACAAAACGGTTGATGCAGGACAAGTTGCTGCGATTGGCTATTGCTTCGGCGGCGGCGTGGTATTGAACATGGCCTTAATGAGCGTCGATCTCGATGGCGTGGTGAGCTTTCATGGTAGCCTGCCAGCCTCTTTGCCGGAAGGTGCGGGAGAGGTCAAAGCAGAAGTCCTGGTTTGTCATGGCGCCGACGATCCATTTGTTAAACCGGAGCAGGTAAAGCAGTTTAAGGGCCTAATGGAGGAGCAAAACGTAGACTATAAATTAGTGGAATATCCCGGTGCCAAACACAGCTTCACTAATCCAGATGCTGATACTTTTGGAAAAAAATTTGAACTCCCCCTTGAATACAACAAAAAAGCAGATGAAGAGTCATGGGAAGATATGCAGGAATTTTTCGACCGCATTTTTGCCGGAGAAATGGAAGAGGAAGAAATGGAAGATATGGAGGAATAAGAAAGAGCTTAATTCATTTTCGGGTGAATTGAACTTATCACATTCTCTTTCTATCTCGCTCTTTCAGATTTTTTTGAGATGTGATAACATCTGCTATGGTAACTTTAGATAAGATAAAGACATTTCTCAATCAACTTGATCGCCGGTTTGCCCGTCCCGGTCAGCTTTATCTGATTGGCGAAACCAGCCAGGTTTTCGAAGGCTGGCAATCGCGGGCGGGCATTCTGCAGTTTACAGCCAAGATTGAAGAAAAAGAACGACCTCACTTCGATCAAACTGTGCGAACAATTCAATCCCAAATTGGGCTTGCTGTTGAGGAAGAGTTTCCCGGTGACTTGATCCCGTTGCCGAATGGCTATCAGTCGCGGGCTCGAAATATTGATAACTCTCGATTAAAGCTTCGGCATCTACATTTATTTCATTTTGATCCCTACAGCGTCGCCTTTCGCTATATCGCCAGGGGCGATGAACCGGATTATCATGTGGCGCTTTACTATCTCAGAAATGGTTGGATTGAGATTGAGGAAATGGAGCGATTGTTAGCCGAGTTATTACCCAGGTTCTCGATGGAAACGATTCAGCAGGATCCGGCTGAATTTCGGAGAAAATATAAAGGATTGCTGCAAATGTGGAAATCGGTTCAGCCTGGTGCAATCCATCGCCATACCCCGGCCTGATGACTCCACACTGGATCAAAGCTTTTGAAACTTGATTAAATACCCCTGCCTCTGACAAAATAAATAGTGTCGCTCCGGAGTGTCAAAATTTCTTTTGACACTCACATGAGCAAAGTTCCAATGCTCGTTCAAAGCTCTTGCTTTGAAGGGGTTATGTATGAGAAGCTCCCCCATAGGGAGACTGTGTTCCAGCTTCGAGTTTGTGTTTCACACAAAACTTGTGAAAAACTCGTGCCCGGCGCCTAATAAATCAGTTGAATTCGATTATTCACATATCGCAGCCGTTCTAAAATATACTGGAGTGTCTCTGCGGTTTTTTGGTCTAAATTTTCGGAATTCACAGAAATTGTCAGAACGGCAGTTTGCAAGTGAGCGCTGCATTGATATTGAAATGACGTTTTATCGGCTCGATTGAGGCATTCTGTAAATTTCCTTAACTCATAACGCGCTTTAACCAACCTGTTTCGGAAATCAGTATCATCACCTGATTGATCGATTAAATTACCGATGCGAGTGATTTCCAGTTGAATAATGGAAGGGGCCATTTGTCTGAATTCCCGCCAGCTTAAGAATTCGATCTCATTCCACTCTCTGCTCATATTCACTCCTGCTTCAAGGCAAGAATTGTTGGCCAGGCGACATTCTTAAACGGGTCTCCATTCGCTTTTATAATTTCCTCAATCTTCTTTGCCAACCGTTCTTGTTTGGATTGATAATCCGGGTCAATTTTTCCCACCAATCGCCTGGCGTCTCGTAAAATGTTCTGCCACATATCTTCCTGGGGAAAAATCCTCTGTTGTATATGCCGCTCCGTTAACATATCAATCCGCAATTCAAAAAATCGATGAAAACGCTCCAGGGCTTCAAATTCTTCCTCGCTAAAAGATTTCCTGAATTGCTCTGCTCTTTCTTCGGAGAAGTCGCCCTTAAGTGAAGTCAAATACCGCGTGCTTGGTGTGTAGATTTCTTCAAACCAGAGGCGACTTAATTCAAATGCCACCCGTTCGGACGGTATGAACCTTTTAAGTGCCTTAATGGTTTTCTCGGAGGTCATAAATAGAAGAAACTGGACAACCTGCTCCCGAATTTGACTGTCTGACTTTGAATAATCATTTTGCATTGGCAATCAATAAATTTTGCCCGGAATAAGGACACGACAAAATTAAACAGAATTCGCGTCGAAATAACCTAATCGCCAAAATTTTTGTTTTCAACCAAAAATGTAACTATTTTAATTTTGCTTTTTGTATATCTGCCTTTATTTGCATGACAATTTGTTAGAGGGCGCCCAAAACTAAAAAAACAAATTAACTGCTTGTTTAATATTGAAATTAAAATTAGGTTTTTAAAATCAAAGAAGTTGTTAGGATCAGCGCATTGAACCGAGTAAAACGCCAGCAGAATGAACGTAAATTTGAACATTGGAAGAATTAGCAGATAAAGGACGCCGATATTGGTATACCGTACAGGGAAGATACGGGCGGTTTGCCAGATATGTTAAAGAAGTAGATATGAATGAAATAACAATTCACTTTTATCAGGAAATCTATAATGAGTTTGGGGAACTAATACAAGTTCATGAAAAGTATCCTATAGATAAAGGGCATCGTAAAATATCAAAGGATTAAGAGTATGAGAATTATTACTTCAAAAGACGTCGCAAATAAGTTGTCTGCTTATCTCCACCAGCAAATTGAATTGGATGAATTGGTTGACTGGGCAGAGAATGTCATGATGGAGGACGATTTTAATGATGAGAATTATGATACATTACGAGATATTGTTAGTCGTTTGGGCGTAGCAGATGTCAAAACATTTGGATTAACTTGGGAAGATTGTAGAGATTCTTTACACAAATTGGGATATCAGGTAAAGGTAGAGGTCTTTGCCAATTGAGGATATTTTGGCTTGCCTGGGGCACGGTATTGTAAAAATCACTCAAAAAGCAACAGATACATAAAGTCGGCAACTTGAAATGAGAACTACTAATTGACAACATTTAGAACTTGCTTTATTTCCGGGCTGGTAAAGTGACCATAGCCTGACTCTGGATCTAATTGAATAAAAGCTGAATTCTTTAGCTGACAACTGAAAAAGTTTTCCATCCCCCCTCAACCCACATATTGACATTAATTGCTAAAAACAGTATATTGATTCTTAAAAAATGATTCAATAAGCCGGACGAACAGTTTTAAAAAATCATAAATGACAGTAACCACCTTTCACATATAAACCATCAGAGAAACCCCTCTTAATATCCCCGGGCCAACGGGACATTATCTTGCAAGAGAGCAGAAGACATCATTAAAGACTGATTTAACCTTAAGACCTTTTTCGTAATTTAATTTAAAATTTTGAATCAGCCCGCTACGCAAACTTTTACAGGAGGCGTTGATGTTTAATAAAATCTATGTGCCCGTTGACAATTCCGATCATTCTATGACCAGTATCGAGCTGGCAGTCCATCTTGGCAAAGAATTCGGTTCGAAACTGGTAGGGTGCCATGCCTATGCCGCCCGCATGCACGATATTCGCTTTAAGCAGATGGAATTTACCCTGCCGGAAGAATACCAGGTCGAGGAAGAGCTTGAGAAACAGCGCGATATCCACGACACCCTGATTACCATGGGATTGGAACTCATTTCCGATTCTTACCTGGTGGTGATGAAAGAGAAATGTCGGGCGGCCAAAATTCCCTTTGAACCCAAAATGAGAGATGGCAAGAATTACAAGGTTATTGTCGATGACATCAATGATAATCAATTTGATTTAGTGGTGATGGGCGCCCTGGGTTTAGGAGCGGTCCGGGATAGCCAACTGGGCAGCGTGTGCGAACGGGTGGTCAGGAGAACCCAGACCGATACGTTGATTGTCAAAAACACTTCGCCGCTTGAAGAACAACTAAAATCCAATGGCAACGGAGCTGTCAAACACGAGGCGGGAAACGGGGGAAACATCATCGTCTGTGTGGATGGCAGCCCGGAATCGTTTGCCGGACTCAAAACCGCCATTGCTCTGGGGCGATCTCTTAACAAGGAGGTCGAGGCCATTGCGGTTTACGATCCCTACCTGCATTACACCATGTTTAACAGCATCGCCAACGTGTTGACGGAGAAGGCCTCCAAAGTGTTCAAATTTAAGGAACAGGAGCAATTGCATGAGGAGGTCATCGATACCGGCCTGGCAAAGATTTATCAATCCCACCTTGAAGTTGCCCGGGCCATCGCAAAGGAAGAGGATTTTGATCTGAAAATTACCTTACTGGACGGAAAGGCGTTTGAAAAGATCATTCAATACGTGCGACGGGAACGTCCCTGGTTGCTGGTGATGGGACGCATCGGCGTGCACAGTGATGAAGACATGGATATTGGCAGCAATACGGAGAATTTGCTTCGCCTGGCGCCCTGTAACATCCTTCTTTCCAGCAAAAGATTTACTCCGGCGATTGATATCAAAGCCGAAGAATCGATGACCTGGACCGATGAAGCCACCCAGTTGCTGAACACCGCGCCGGAAGGAGTGCGCGGAATTGCTCGAACTACCATTCATCGCTGGGCGATGGAAAGGGGGCATTCGGTGATTACGCGGAAAGTCATCGAACAATCCATGTCAACTATATTGCCCCCCAAAGCGATGCAGGCTATGGGCATCATCGCTGAGGATGTGGCTAAGCAAAAAGTCAGTCAAGCGGATACCGATACCTATGTATGCCGAGAGTGTGGCTATGCGTCCAAAGATACGCTCCCGGTGACCTGTCCGGTCTGCGGATCCAAATCCGAGAAATTTCAAAAGGTTGATAAGGAAGCGATCGAAAACCTCGCCCCTCTGGAAGGCGACATTGAAGAGGAGCAAGCCTTTGATGAGGTGACCTTGAAATGGACCAGTGAGGCAAAGCAGAGGCTGCGAGGGGTGCCGTCCGGATATCAACGCCGGCGCACCAAAGCGCAAATTGAAAAAACCGCCCGGGTAAAAAAACTACCCGCTATCACCAAAGAGTTGGTGCAGGAAGTGGCTGGCGATATTCTGGAATCCACTGAGAATTTAGAGGAAAGGGGAAAGCTTTCCAAACCAGAACAGGGAACATCTCAAAAGCAGGAGTTGATCAAATATGGGGATTTCTCCTGGACCCGGGATGCCTGGAATCGGTTATTACGGGTGCCGGAAGGATTTATGCGCGATGGCACCAAAACCCGTATGGAAAACTGTGCACGGCAGCGGGGCACTGATCTGATTACGCTGGAAATTGCAGAGGAGGGTATTGAGGAAGGTCGTAAGGCGATGGAGGAAATGATTCGCAATCAGGCAAAGGAAAAAGATCAATAAAATGAAACGTTATAAAGACATCGTCGGGGACGGCGGATCCAATATTGTCGAACAGGTCACCGAACAGAGCAATCGGGTTAAATCGCGCCTGGCTACTGTAAAGCATGTCATCACTGTGATGAGCGGGAAAGGCGGGGTGGGGAAGAGCGCCGTCACCGTCAATTTGGCTGCGGCGCTGGCCTTGGAAGATTTTTCCGTTGGCATCCTCGATGCCGATATCAATGGGCCTTCCATCGCCAAAATGTCCGGAGTCCGGGGGCACAACTTGGAACGACATCAAACCGGCGTGATGCCTGCGGAGAGCGATTTGAAAATAAAAATCATGTCCATCGATCTGTTTTTGCCCGATGACGATGCCCCGGTGATCTGGGATGCGCCCACTCAAAAAGATGCCTATACCTGGCGGGGGATGATGGAAATTGCCGCGCTGCGGGAATTGCTGGCGGACACCGAGTGGGGAAGTTTGGATTATCTGCTTATCGATCTGCCCCCCGGCACCGATAAGCTGCCCAATATGAATGACTTGCTGCTCCAACTGTCCGGCACCATCATCGTTACCATTCCCTCCGGTGTCTCCCAATTTGTGGTTGGCAAATCAATTTATATGGCGAAGGAGGTGCTAAAAACTCCGGTCATCGGTGTGGTGGAAAATATGTCGGAGTACATTTGCTCCCATTGTGGAAATACGGAGAACTTATTTCCAGCCGGGCATGTGGAAGAGTTCTGTCATCATCACCAGGTGCCCTATTTAGGAAAAATACCGTTTGATCCCAGAATTGCCGTCGCTGCTGATAAGGGGTCATTATTTATAAAACAATTCGCAGACCTGCCAGCCGGCCGGGCAATCCATGAAATTGCGAGCAAAGTAAATCAATTTTGCGGAGGAAAAGAATGAAATTTTTGTGCATAGAATGTGATGAAGCGATGAAATTAACCAGAACCGAAGGACCGGATGATGGCTCGATGACGGTCGTTTTTGGGTGTCCAAACTGCGATAAGGAAATCGCCATGTTGACCAATTCCATGGAAACTCAGATGGTTCGTTCCCTGGATGTGAAAATCGGCGGCCGCTCGATCCCGGCGCAACCAATGGAAACGTTGAGAAGCTCCTTATCCCAAAAACGGGAGGAACACTTTTCCGAAGATTCGTCCTCAGCTGCCGAACATGGCGGCGAAGCAAGTGATACGGATGGGGGATCAAAATGTCCCTTTACCAGTACTGTGGCAGAGGCTTTTGAACAGTCTGACAACGAATTGGTCTGGACGGAAGCGGCGCAGGAACGCATAGAGCGTATCCCCTCATTTGTCAGATCGATGGTGCGAAAGAGTATCGAACAACATGCGAAGGAGAAGGGTTATAAAAAAATTGACGAATCGGTGATGGCGGAGATACGCGAGCAAATAGGGATGTGATTGACTTAACTTCACGAAGGATTGTTCTGTATCTTTTTTATGCAAAGTGTTCTCGTATTATTGGATTAAAGTGCGTGAGTAACAGAAGAGTGGAGAATTGGTAGAAAGTGCCCACTTCGTGGGATTAATGGAGTGGTGGAGAGATGGTTGCGAATCAAGTCATGGCGCGAAATCAATACTCCATTCCTTTGTTTCCCAATTCCCGAACATTTACTAAACAGCATGAACAGCAAAACGCAACTGGTAGACTTTAGCAGATAGATACCATGCCAGACCGTATCCGAAAATATCATCAAGCGTCGCTCACATATCTGGTTTACGGTGTTATTTATTTGGTTGGAGCGATTCATCTGGTAAAATCCGGATTTTCCGGGCGAGCAATGGGATCTGGGAATGGGCTCATTTATTTCATCATCGGTGCCTTGATTGTTGTGGTTTTCCCTTTATTAATCTGGAAAGGATTTAAATGGTTTACGCGGATACTGGCTGTTTTAGTGGTGACTAGAATGATCGGGCTTGTGCAAGTCATTTTTGAAAATTCAACATCCTCAGTACCATTACCCTGGGGCGCAGAATTACCTATGCTTTATGGCGCAATTGTATTTCTGGCAGTTACTGCATTCACCTGTTTTATGTTGGTTAGAGCCGGGTGGGATATTTAGGTTGCGTTGTTTTTAAATAATGTATTCGGTTTCAGTTGCGTGTCTAAAAAATACGTTTTTAACAAAAATAGTGATTGGTTAAACTTCTCCGATTNNAGTCAGGCGCTTCATCTTAAGAACTCTTCCCAAACCCTTTTGTGAATTCTAAAGAAATATTTTGAGCGGATCATATTTGAAGAAACAAGTACCATCTGCCGATAACAAGAGCAAAAAAGGATGTGGTGATAATGAATAAAAATCAATATCTGCTGGGATTTCGACAATATTTACATAGCGAACATAGCTATAATGATCTCTCCAAAATTCTTCAACAGGCTCTGTCACACCTGAACAGCGGATATGCTTTTATGATTGCCTTGTGCGGAGACGATCCCCGGCCATTTCTCCGGGAAAAGAATTTGTTCGATGAGGTGCGGCTGTACGATTACGCAAAATTGCGATTGTCGCCTATCCAGTTGGTCAAAAGATTTGCCGCCGATAACGGTCCGGATGACCGCGTTAAAATCATCTATTATTCAAAATATCCGGAAGGATTGACTTACCCGATTGAACTTTTCACCCTTATCTCTTCCTTTATGAACTACCAGCATCTGGGCATCAGCGACTCCGATTTTCAAATACCCTTTTCGGAAGTCATTCGTGCCTTTAATTATCACATTCAAAACAGCCGGGCCAAGCAACCGTCGGTCACTTTTCCGCAACGGGATCAACGACAACTGGATGCTGAGAACTATCCCATCAATCGCCGGGCGATGGAAGACATCGAAAATCTATATGTCTATTTTCTCAGCAACATTCGGTTTCTGGATTTAAAACTGGATTTTCAATCCGGTGTATTGTTTACCAATCGGCTGGCCAACATTGCACTGGATTTTAATACCGTAGGCAAATGGGTGGGCACCTTGCATCTGACCATTTCTCTGCTGCGGCAGAAGGAAGTTTGGGTAGATCAATTGGCAGTGTCCACCAACATACAGCACGAATCCACTATCAACTTTGATGTGCAATGTGCCAAAATTGACGAATTGTATGATTATTACCTGATTCCGATGGAAAACATCATCCGCATCGCCCTTGACCACCCCCGCAAGTATTTAATGAGCGACTGGTGTGATTCGCTTTCCACTGAGGAAATCGATGCTATCCTGCAGAACATTTATGAGGCCTATGTAGGGCACAAGCAAAAGAAGTTTGCGCAGATATAGCCTACCTTTCCTGCACTTCAGCCTGTAAAATATATTAGCTGTCAATCAGTGCGCCATAGAGCCAATGTCGACGAGCTATCTCCGCAGGGCTTGCCCCTGCTCCATAGGAAAGCTATGCTCGGAAAGAAGATTGACAGCCAATGCAACAAAAAAGATCAACCAGTAACACCCCCGCAGGCCATGAGCCTCCGGAATGGTGATTGAGAGCCAGGGATGAGAGAAAAGCCAAGGGACGTCACTACGGGGCTTGTCCCCGTAGGACGATGAATGAATGCCAATATGCCTGTTGTCAAAGACAAAGAATGTCTCTCAGAATAGCTTCTAACTGGCTCTTTTTGCGGAATATGATTTCGGGAGTATGGACAGGCTCTTGCTTGGGACTTGGCTGACAATCACGGCTCCGCGGGGACAGGCCCCACGGTGGCTGATTCTTCTCTTTGTTTTACTGAATTAGCGGTCAATCATTGCTCTGCGGGGGACAAGCCCTGCAGTGGCTGAATCCGCTGGCTTTTTTGAATTTTGGCTGTTGACAAAGCCCCACAAGGACATGCCTCGCAGTGACTATTTTCGCAGATTCTCTGCGTTTTTGTAACTTTATTCATTTTTTCAAAAAATTTCTCTCCGACCCTTGTCTATTTTTGAAAAAGTGGTATATTAATATTAATCCATAACAATAAAAAATTTCAGAAGGCCATTTGGAGCGCATTGGCTTAATTCGTGTGTTTATGCGCCTTCTTTCTCAGGAGAGTTATAATACTTGAGTACCATGCATATCAAAACCTTCTCACTAATAAATTGAAGTCTGATTAAAAAATTTTAAGGAGGCCGTATGAAATTCGTTTTTCTAATGATATTAAGTGTTAGTATTTCGGGACTTGCACAACTTGTTGATTCGTTTGATGATGGGAATTTTACCTCAAATCCTGCATGGGACGGTGAAATAAATTCGTGGGAAATCACTGGCGCTTCTTCGGGACAAAATGAATTCGGATCAAATACTCTGCGATTAAAAGCTCCTGATGATGGCTCCAGCTCACAATATTTAAGCTTGCAAAGATCAGGCTCCTGGGGCAATGAACAATCCTGGGGCTTCTGGTTAGGGCGGCGTTCAAGTGCAGCCGGCACTAATGGCAATCACAGTCTTATATGGCTTTGGGCAAATGAACAAAATTTGGAATCGTTTACTGTTGATGGATATCGCATCCGTTTTGGAGATACCGGCGGTGATGACGAGATTTTTTTACAACGTATCGATGATGGTGTGGCCACTAATATACTCACATCAAGTCAAGCAGTCACGAATGGTCTAGATGACATAGCTTTTTTGGTGCGGGTGACAAGAACGAGTGGATCGGTATGGACTCTATTTACATCTACTCTGCCAACCATGAGTGGGGAAGGTGCGAGTGCTCTGCAAATTCCCAGTAAAGCAAATACCCAGATAAATCAAGGCAGCATTATAGATAATACCTACCANNTGATGATGGGTATTACGGTTTTATGGCTGTACATACAACTAGCTCAGCTAAAAGATCCGGAGCCGAATTCGACCAATTATATTTCGATACAAGTTCTGATTCTCCCCTCCCCGTCGAACTCAGCTCCTTCGTTACCATTGCGGGTAACAACAAAGTAACGCTTAAATGGGTGACGGCCAGTGAAGTGGATAATTTGGGGTTTGAAATTATGCGCGGTTTGGCAAAAGAGGGGCCTTATCAGCAAATCTGGTTTGAAGACGGGCAGTATACCACCAATCAACGCACTGAATACAAATATGTTGATACCCGGGTCAGTAATGGGATTACCTACTGGTATAAGCTGGTTGATGTGGATGTCAACGGGGTGCGCACCGAACATCCTGCCAAAAGCGCTACACCGCAGGCGTCCAATGTTGAAATAACGACCATTAGCTCGGATTTACCCCAAAGCTATAGATTGCGGCCGGCCTATCCCAATCCGTTTAACCCGAAGACGAATTTTGAATTTGATGTTCCGGTGACAACTGAAGATTTAGTAAATGTGCGGCTCACCATTTATAATCTATTGGGTCAACAGGTCAAAACCTTGTTTGACGGGCAGGTTGAGCCGGGCACCTACCAGGTGAGCTGGGATGCAACCACCGATTTCGGTGAAGTCGTTCCGGCCGGAATATACATCGCCGTTTTTCGTTCCAACTTTTTTCAACAAGCGGTTAAGCTAACGTTGTTGAAGTAGAAATAATGATCGTTTTCTTCTTGTGGTTTGTGGCTAAAGGAACACACAGCAGGACAGGTTGTGATCTTGTCCTGACTACTATTATGATAACAGCTTAAGAATATTTGAGAACACATAAAGTTCTTATTTCATTGTTTTAAAGTCCATACCGATTATATTTAAATCTAAATCGAATTGAGATGTTCTAAGTAGAAAAAACAACTAACGCATCGTAGGATTACTTAGATATACATGCACTCCACAACCAGATCATTCAAAAAAGACCTGTCCAAATATCTCAACGATTCTATCTTAAGGCGCAATGTTGCAAAAGCCACTGAAATTTCGTTAAAAAAGCGGGAAAAAGTTGTAGCGGAGATTCCCAACTGGGAAGCGTTGCGGGAAGAGGCGCACCGGATTAAACGGCAAATTATTGATAATCTGGCGGAAAATCTGGAGAAATTTGAGCGGAATGCAAAACAGCAGGGGATAGAGGTGCTGCGCGCGAAGGATGCCAAAGCGGCCAACCGGTTTGCCGAACAGATTGCCGCTGAGCATCAGGTCAGGCGCATTGTCAAATCCAAATCCATGTTGACGGAAGAGATCGATTTCAATGAATCCATGCAGAAAAAGGGATTTGATGTCATCGAGACGGATTTGGGCGAATACATCATCCAGTTAGCGGGGGAGCCGCCCTCTCACTTAACCGGCCCGGCCATCCATAAATCTGTCCAGGAAATCGCCCGTCTGTTTGCAGAAAAATTGGGGGTTCCCTATTCGGAAGATCCACTGCAGCTCACCAAAACGGCCCGGCGCATTCTGCGGGAAAAGTTTCTCACCGCGGAAATGGGCGTTACCGGCGCCAATTTTGGCATCGTTGAGAACGGCAGCATAACCGTGGTAGAAAACGAAGGAAATGCGCGGCTATGTATGTCGTTGCCCAGGGTTCATATTGCTTTTATCGGCATTGAGCGCCTGATTCCCACCACAGATGATTTAGACCTGTTTCTCAAACTGTTGTGCAGAAGCAGCACCGGACAAAAGTTGACCAGCTTTATCTCCACCATTAGCGGGCCCAAATCTTCTCATGAGTATGACGGCCCGGACAAAGTCTATTATATTTTGGTGGATAACGGTCGCAGCAGCTTCCTGGAAGATGAACATTTGAAAGAGGCTCTCTACTGCATCCGTTGCGGTGCCTGTTATAACACCTGCCCGATTTATCAGAATATCGGCGGCCATGCCTATGGATGGGTCTACCAGGGTCCGATTGGCGCGGTCATCACGCCACAGTTTTTGGGACTGGAAGAAGCCAAAAGTTTACCATTTGCGTCCTCGCTTTGCGGAAGTTGCACCGATATTTGCCCGGTCAAAATCCCCCTCCATCATTTATTGTTATATCAGCGGAACCGGATCGTGCAATATCATCTTAATTCCAAAGTTGAGAAAGTTGCTTTTAAAGGATTTACGTCAGTTAATCGTTCAGCTAAGAAATTTTTGAAGCTGGCCAAATGGGGTGGGGGATTGCAGCGGATAATCAAAGTTGGCTACGTCCCGGGTTGGTCGGTTTCCAGAGAATTTCCCCCTATTGCCAAACAATCATTTCGAGAGTGGTGGAAGAAATCGCATGTGAAATAAGGAGAACCTGATAGAGAAAAATTCAGATAGCAGAACTGCCTCTTTTGAGAAATTTTGCACAGAGATGGAAAAACTGGGAGGAGTTGCTCGCAGGGTAACGCGGGAAACTCTACAGAACGCACTTAAAGAAATTGTTGCAAACGAAAGGGCTGATAAGGTTATCGGTTATCGTGCCCCGGGGATACAATTACCGAAATTTACAGAATTAACTGATAATTTTCAGCGTCGAACAATCGAGTGGCTACCTGCAAAGAAACCGGCAGATTTTGATGATGTCGAATATCGACGAAACATCAGTTCTGCCGATTTGGCGATTACCACAGGCGATTACTTGCTCGCCCAAATCGGAACGATTGTATTTTTGGATCGAAATCATCCCAGTCGTTTGTTGACCTTATTACCGCCGTGCTTAGTGGTGATAGCGGCAATGGACTCCTTATTAGAGGATTTATCTGCCTTCCACACCGTGTTAAGAGAGACAAAGACAAATCAATCAACGGGATTTTGGTATTTAACCGGCCCCAGCCGTACTGCCGATATTGAAAAGACATTAGTTTTGGGAATGCACGGTCCGACACGATTATATGCTCTGGTAATGGATAAGGGAAGGTGAGTCGCCCGAACACAAAAACATTCTTACACTCAAACACTTAAAAAAATCTTAAACACTCAAAACTTCGTCAAAAAGAGCTCATTCTCTCGAATATACCTGGCGTCCCCCCAAATAGGTTGCCAGAACTTTGGTATGTAACACTTCCCGGGGAGATGCTTCAAATATATCCCGATCCAGGATAATAAAATCTGCCGCTCGACCTGCCTGCAAAGTACCGCACCAGTTTTCATTTTTAGCCGCAAAGGCTGATCCGTAAGTGTAAGCCCGGATCGCTTCGCCAATGGAAATACGTTCCTGCGGATACCATCCCCCCTCCGGATAGCCAGAGCTATCCTGTCGTGTTATCGCCGCATAAATACCGACCATGGGATTCAGCGGCTCCACCGGCCAGTCCGTCCCAAATGACAGAGCGACGTCATGCTGCAGAAAACTTTTCCAGGCGTAGGAGAAGCGGGCCCTGTCCCCAATTCGTGCATCGGCCCAGCGCAAATCGGTGCTGCAGTGAGAGGGCTGCATGGAGGCGATAACATTCAGTTCTCTAAATCTGTTAAAATCAGCCGAGTCCATCACTTGCGCATGTTCGATCCGCCAGCGGCGGTGCTGTTGCGGATTCTCCATTTGCACCGCGTCGTACGCATTTAGAATTCTTTCAATACCGGCATCACCGATTCCATGAATTCCGACCTGAAAGCCTGCTTCATCGGCCTTCTTGACCATGTCATGCAACTCAGAAAAGCTATGTTGGGGCAGACCGGTTTTATCAGGTGCATCATTATACGGAGCTTTTAAAAAGGCTGTGCGGGAGCCCAGGGAACCATCTGCATAGAGTTTTATCAAACTGGCGGTCAGACGTTGCGGGTAAGCTCCAATCGTAGAAACATAATTTTTTAACGAATCCAAATTGTCACGATAGTCTATCCAAAAATTTACCCTTACGTCTAACTTTTCATCATTCAACAGCTGGGCATAAACCTCATATAGTTTCAGTGAAGAATTATCCGTAATAGACGTAATTCCCAATTGATTGGCAAAGTCAATCGCTTCATCAATCTGTTCATATTTTTGGGTAAACGTAGGTTCGGGGATTATTTTATCCAACAGATCAAAAGCAGCGTCGAATAAGATGCCATTGGGACGATTGTTGTGGGGATAGCGCATAATCTCTCCGCCTGGCGGATCAGGTGTATAGCGGGTATAGCGCAATAGTTCCAAAACCTCACTATTTACCCAGGCGGCATGCCCGTCAACTCGTTTCAGATAGATCGGATGTGTTCTTGATATCTCGTCTAAGAGCCGGCGATCGGGAAGTACTTTTGTTTGCCATAATTCGTGATCCCATCCGCGACCGATTATCCATTCGCCTTCCCGTGCGTCATCTACCGCTCTTTGGATTTTGTCCAAGACCTGTTCAAGAGAAGCTAATCCTCGCAAATCCAACTGATGATGAAGCCTGGCGCCACTCCAAAAATGAAGATGAGAATCATGAAATCCGGGCACTACTACTCTCCCGTTCAGATTTACGCCAATTGAATCTTTTGAGGTATATTTTCGGAAAAGTTCAGATTTATTACCGGTGGCAACAATTTTTCCATTTTTAATTGCCATTGCCTCAACAAAATCGCTATTGCTTCTGGCAGTAAAAATTTTGCCATTGAAGAAAATTGAATCTACCGTAATCGTGTCGTTACATGCCAGGCTGCTCATTAAAAATATTAGTGTAGCCAGTAAAAAAGTTGGTTTCACTTTGGTATAATTAACCTATCTGGTTCATCTAGAGTTAAGAAACTTCTTCTTCGCTCTTCTGCGTGGTTTTGGTTTTTTTCTTGTTACGCGGTTGTTTATTTGATGAGGCTCCTTTTTCTGGAGGTATTGAGTTGTTGTTTTTTCCTTTGGGATTTGCAGTTTCGGACTTCGATCCGCTCTTTCCCTTCTTCGGCCCTGCTGACTTTTTAGTGGCATCCTGCTTGTTACTGTGATTCGCTTGATTAGAATTATGTTGTTGTTGAGCGAGTCTTTCCGCTTTTCGAGCACGGATCTGGGTCAGAATTTCCTCCACTTTGGTTGAGGAAGCATTATTTTTAGCCGGTTTCTCCTTCGGATAATTTCTTTCTGTTTGTGCTACTTTTTCATTTGACTCACTTTCAACAAAATTGATTTTATTCGGATAGAGTTCAACTTTTTTGCCTAAGCAATTATATCGATTCATTACCATCGCCCAGTTTTCCAATTCTTCCTTATAAAAGCTCAATCGGGCTTTGGAAGGATTGAAGTGGGAGGGTATCTCATTTTTAAATGCTCTCTGCGTCAATTCAAAAATTTGTTTATATCCCATAAATTTTGCCGCTTGTGTTGGCGTTAATAAAGTTTTTTCGGAGTTATATATCCGAAAATTAAACTCATCTACTAACCACTCATTGAGCCACTCCGGATCCTCTTTATGCAATTGATCCAGAATTTCCAGATAACGTTCATCCTTGGTCGCATATCGGATTTGCGCAATCCCGATTATGGCTTCTTTATTAGTGGGGGCTTCGGCTAAGATATTGTTATATATTTCTTCAGACTTATCAAATATTTTGCCTTTACGATAGGATTTTGCCAGGTCCAGATACGCATCCAAAGACCTGTCAACCTCGGCGTACTTCTCGTAGTATCGCATGGCTTCATCATATTTGCGAATCTTTTTCAAAGAGCGTGCTAACCATTTATAGCCCAAACCGTACTCAGGCTCTACTTTAATTAATTTTCTTAAAGGCTCCACAGCTCTTTTATAGTCCTCCCTTTCGTAATACTTACGTACCCAGTTTAAGACAACATAAAACTGAATGTGCTTGGGAAGGAAGGAAACATCCTGATTCTCATTGTATATATCCATATGAGTGGTCAGGATCATCTTGGGTTGGCCCTTCCGGCGTCGCGGATTATTTAGTTCCGAGGTGATACGTTTAAAATAATTATATAACTTCTGGCGCAAGAACGTCTCATTATCGAACTCAATTTCAATTTCTTCTTCGCCTTGTTCTCCCTCAAGTTTTTGGGTGCATTCGTTACGCATTTTGCCCAAAAATTCTTCCACCATTTCCGGCGGTTGAAGGATACTGACATCGAAAACGATATTGTTCTCATTTTTGTCTAATACAAAATAACTAAGTAAATTGATTTTTTGAGCCTCCAGATCCCATTTGCGAACTTCGACAGCAATTAAGCTTATCTCTACTGTAGACATAATTCTCTCCCGATTAGTTAGTTTCGATCTTGAACGAATCCAAGTGTGTGTATGTATCTTCTTCCTGTTGACGGATTTAAAATTAAAAACGATTTATTTTTATCTTCCTGACCTGTTTGTATTAATTTTTTGACAGCAGCCATCGCCGCACTCCCTTCCGGAGATATGATATGTCCTTCAACTCTGGCGATGGTTTTCCAGTTCATTAAAATGTCCGTATCTTCAATGGTAATTGTTTGCCAGTTATTACTTTTTAAAACCCTTGCCACCCATTCATGTAAGGGTGATTCTGTGGCAAACAGATCAAATGCAATTGTATCTTTTAATTGACTCTTACGCAATTCCACTTCCAAAAGTTTATGATGGATTGACGGACAGTTACTACTCTGAACTGCCCAAACGCTGGGCAACTCCTCTTCTCGCAGCCAACCTAATTTTTTTATTTCATCAAAAGCTTTCCATAAGCCTGCGATCGTAACTCCTTCACCGGTTGGGATCAAAATGACATCCGGTAATTTTTCATCGAATTGATCCAAAAGTTCATAAAAAATTGTTTTTGCACCTTCAATTCGGAATGTGATTCCTTGCTGAGAAATATTAAACAGATGCTCATCTGCTTTTGTACTGTTTTTCACGCTGGTACGACATTCCTGGTTCCAGGGAATTAATTTTACTTCCGCACCATATTGATGACACTCTCCGATGAACTGAAGCGGAAAATCTTTGGGCATAAAAACCCTGCAATTTCGCTTGGTAAGCGCGCAATACATACTGGCCGAAATGCCCAGGGTGCTTAAGCTTTCCACTATCATATGAGTTGTCTTGGAATTCTGTAATTTTGTAAACAACACGCTCATTTCACGGTCACGAAGGGAGCCTCCCGGGTTGTATCCTTCATCTTTCAAATAAATATTTCTAACCTTTAATTGGTTTGCGATGTTTGCTAAATTAAAGACAGGGGTATCCCCATCATTTAAATGAATCGCACTGGACTTATTATTGAATGGCAATAAACTCCGATATTTGGAGATTCCCCTCATGTTGTCCCAACCCCTGATTTGCATTTCTCTTCTCGCTTTAAATAGGTCGTAAGTGGCTAACAAAAAACTTCCACACTCTTCGCAGCTAAAAGTTGGATGAAATAATTCGTACACTTTTCGGCATTTTGAACAAATGTATTGATGAAAATAATTCATTGAGATTACACTAACTGATCATCATTTGGTATTCGCAAAAACGATGACGCTCTGTAAACAACAATTAATATAAAACTACGTTTTTTTGAAAGATTAAAGTATCGTTTTATATAGGATGTTTTTCTCTGTAGCGATCTTATCAAATAGGTTAGATTAAATTAAATATGTAAGGTTACATATTTTAAACTAAATCCATCCGGTTTGATCATAACAAATTCGATAACTAACCCTCCGTGGTTACTTTCAGTTTAACTTTGATCGATGCATAAGCAGTGTCTTGAACAACTATCGCCATAATATGCTCAAATCTTAAATAGTTTCGGATATTTTTTAGCAACAACAAAATTGTAATTAAACCACGTCTATGTTTTAAAGATTGGTGCAAATAACAAAACATTCTGTTAAGAGTTAACAGCTGTGACTGGTTACATATCAACCCTCAATAGACCATATAGTAACGATGGTCGTTATGAGAAAGAGTCTTAATAGGTAATACTAAGGTCTACATAAATGGTTTGTTGATGTATTGATATCGCTACGAACTTGATTTAATTTCAGTTAATCCTGATATAATAAATTTCTAAATTAAAATTATAACATCTTTTCAAATGGACGAGAAACTTAATGAAAGCTAAAAATTAGTCATTGAAGAATCATCCGTAGCAGAATTATAATCAATTAAATTGAATTATTCAACAGTAAAATAATTAAGATGAAAATACATTGAACTTTGCTAATGACTTTGAAATTTTGCCTGCAGTCGAGGCATGAACGACGTTTAATCCAAAGTCCCGGGCCGTTTTAATATTTTCCAGGGTATCGTCAATTAAGATACAGCTACCAGCATCGCTCCCCAAAGTGGATAACATTTTTTGAAAAACAGTGGGATCCGGTTTTGTATAACCCATTTCATACGATAAAAATGTATATTGAAAACGATCAACAAATGGCAATATCCGACCGGCAATTTCCCAGTGTAAGGGATCTGTATTGGAACAGACCGAAAGGGTTAATTCCGGGGACAACCGGTCAATTAAGTCAGCAACACCTATTTTAGGATTACCAATAATGGTTCTCCAGGTTGCAACAAACTGATCATAACTGATTTGACAATGCAGCATCTGTTTTATCTTTTGAAAAAATTGTTCGGAATTCAACTTTCCGGCCATGAATTCCAGATGAGTGGAGGATAAGAACAGATCTTCAATCTGCGATAATTCTTTATCGCATTCTTGAGCCAAACGATTCATTGCGTTTCGGGGATGAATGTCTACCAGTACATTACCCAAATCAAAAACAAGATGATGAATCATCGTGTAAGGTTTCTCCGGCAATTATGGATCTCTTAAAATTACAAATGAGGCTTAAGAAATTTTGCTGGCAAAGATTTTAGCGAAACTGACTATTGTAGGGAGCCGGCCTTATCTCGCACATGTTTGGGCGCGTCCGCCATCAATACTATATGTTGTACCGGTTATCCAGTTTGCAGCATCGGACGCCAGAAACAAAATCAATTCCGCCACTTCTTTTGATTGCCCTACCCGCCCCAACGGATGGGTGGTTTGACTGTGCTCTAAAAATCTTTGATACTCCTCCGCACTCATGCCGCTATTCTTATGTAAATGTGTCTCTACCACCCCCGGATTAACCGCATTTACTCGAATGCCTTTCGAAGCAAGTTCCAGCGCTGCACAGCGGGTTAACTGATCCAAGCCGGCTTTGCTGATACAATATGAAAAGATTCCCGGAAAGGCACGCAGACCGGCTACAGAGGAGACATTGACTATATTCCCGTTTGTCGTTTCCAGATAAGGTACCACTAACTGGATTAAATGAAATATCGACCGTAAATTAATGTCCATCATCCGATCGTAGTTTTCAAGTGAGACAGTTTCGATAGTGCCGGAAGCGATGATCCCTGCGGAATTCACTAAAATATCCAGTTTGCCGAAACGATGAATTGTCTCTTGAACTAGTTGTTTTCGAAAATTAGCATCAGTAATATCTCCGGCAAAGATGTCAAGTTGTGCCTTATGGGAATTTTGAGAAGTCTTCAATGATGTCAATTTTTCTTCATTGCGACCGGTCACCATTATTTGACAATTGTACTGCGAAAATGCTTCGGCAGTCGCCTCCCCGATACCACTGGTTGCTCCGGTAATAATAATAGCCCTGTTTTTAAAAGAGAGTTCCATAACAAGTACCGCTTTGGGTTTTGCAGGATGCCTGAAATTTTATCACCTTTTATTCTTAACAACACCTGCTTAGCAAAATAAAGTTTTGCCAATCAGTTTGACGGAATTTAAAAAATGTTACTAAAATATGTGGCGATTAATTCATTGTTTAATTCAGGAAGGAGCAGAGTTTAAAAAACCTATGGTGAAGCTGAGAGGAAAAAGAAGTACTGTTACTCTTCTTCCTCTGTTTCTTCCTCTGCAATCACCTCTTCACCAGTGTCTTCCGTCTCTTCCTCGAATAACTCTGCTTGCATCCTTTTGCGTTCGCGGGTTTTTTCCAGCCAACTTAAACTTTTCCACCATCGTTTTAGTTCATCAACTTTTGTATCAGAATATAACGCATAACTGTGCAGCAATTTTGCAGTTCTCTGGTTCATGATGGTATCTCCTATATTTGTATCCTTTCATTCAAAACGCGGAAAAAATACAAAATTTTTTCACCATCACCAAATATTAATATATTTGTTCAGATCCCTTTGTGGTGAGGAAATACAGAGATGATCGGATGGAAGGATGTCTTTAGAGAAACCTCATCTTGTGCTTTATTTTTATTGTAATTATAAAACCGACTCATGAAGAAATGCAATTTTGTAAAGATGATATGTACAGGATTATTTTTTGCTCAACAGAGCGTATAATTCGATATATTTATCAGCTTGTTTATCCCAGGAAAAGTTCTGAGACATGCCGTTCTTCATAATTTTTCGCCAGGCATCTTTATTTTTGAAAGTCTCGTAGGCGTAACTCATTGCCCAGCGCAAACTATCCCCGTTGAATTTTTCAAAAACGAATCCCGTACCAGAAGTCTTTGTTCCATTATTATATGGCACCACTGTATCTGCAAGTCCTCCGGTCTTGCGAACGATTGGAACCGTACCATATTTTAAACTGTAAATTTGATTCAACCCACAAGGCTCATATCGAGAGGGCATTACAAAAATATCGCTGCCGGCTTCAATCCAGTGAGACAATTCAATATTGTATCCGTTGTAAAATGCCAGTTTGTCAGGAAAATGCGAAGAAGCCCGTTCAAGGAACTGTACGTATTTGACATCCCCGCTTCCCAAAATGATAAAGCGAAGTTCGTTGTACGACAGCACATCAAATAAGATTTCGTGAAGTAATTCAAGACCTTTCTGTGGCGTCAATCGGGTAATTACGGCATAAACCGGGACATTAGCGTCAAAGGGCAAGTTCATTCTTTCCAGTAGAGCTTTTTTCATTTTTTTCTTGCCGGAAATATTCTTCATCGAATAATGGTGAGGAATATACGGATCGCTCTCCGGGCTCCACTCGCTATAATCTATCCCATTTAAGATACCGGTGAGGCTGTCACTGCGAAAACGCAGCAATTTGTCTAAGCCGGCACCGTATTCTTCGGTCTGAATTTCTGTTGCATAGGTCTCGCTCACCGTGGTGATGACATCGGCATATAAGACGCCAATTTTCAAATAATTGATGGTATTGTTGGTTAAATCTTCCTGGGGTAAAGTGTGTCGATGACCGCTCAGCTGTAATTTGTCAATAACGTTGGCGGAGAATATGCCTTGATAGCCAATATTGTGAATGGTCAGCATTGTTTTTGATTTTGCAAAAATTTTATCCCACCCGTAATGAGTTTTTAAATAGAGGGGGATAAGCGCGTTTTGCCAGTCGTTGCAATGAAAAACGTCCGGGCCCCATCCCATATATTGGCAGGATACAATTACCGCCCGCGACAACAATGCGAACCGCAAATATTCGTCGCTGTGTTCGGTGTAGATTGTGTCACGGTTATACAATGCTTCACTTTGGATGAAATATACATCGGCAGCGGTGTTCGGTAACTTTGCGGTGAATACCGAAAAAGTAATCGTAAAACCTCCAAACTCTACGGGAATATTTTGTAAAAATTCAACCGGATATAATTTCTGGTTTGCGGTATCGATAGTGGAATAATACGGCATGAATAGCCGTATATCATGCCCTTTTTGATGAATATATTTGCCCAGTGCTCCGGAGACATCAGCTAATCCGCCGGTTTTGGCAAAAGGTACGATCTCTGAAGAGACAAAGCATATTTTTAAGTTGTCTGCCATAATTGACTCGGGTAATTTGGTTGAAGATTCCCAATTTATTAAAATTGATTAATTTTATAATTCGAAAAAATCAACGATCTAAAATGGTTTTTAGTTTGCATTGATGTCTCAGTTGTTGAGTGAGTTATTCTTTAAAAGTAAACTGTGGCGAAAACGACCGAAGCTGTGTTGATATTCATTCCGCCGGGATTTCCAAATCTGCTTGATTGATCATCGGAAAAGCTAAAGTTTAACTGGCCTTCCACCCCGAGGCTAAACTGCTCATGCAAGAAGTATTCCCCTCCTGTTCCAATACCGGCTACAAAATCAGTCGTCGAATCACCTTCAGCGGGAGACGAAATTAATGCTGCAAATCGTCCCGTGATGAAGGGGGCAATTTCTGTCTCCTTAAAATAGTTTCTCAGTGATAGCCCGATTCCAATATCGGTACCGCCATCTTCAATCGATACAAAGCTTACTCCGGGCACAAGTGCGAACTTTTGACTGGTCCATATAGGCAGCACAATGTCAAGTTGACTGTCCTGAAGTAATGCAGACAATCCCACTTTAGTGTGATTCTCCTCTTGAGCTGAAAGGCTAATCGAGATAAAGGAAAAGAAAATTAACAACCAACTAAAATTACTAAATTTTAAGTTCCTGGTCATGGTTTCCTCCTCAACTGATTGTGTATGCAAATGTAATATTTGAATCAGAATTTCATTTTAAAATTATGGTAATCCTTCTCCAAAAATATTGCGTGGAAAACCTGGGGGGATATCAGACTTTTTTCGTATAATCAATATATCCTGCCAAACTAATAGCCCATCTGTCTTTATATATGCCCGATAAAAACCGGCAGGCACTTCGCTAGCGTCCCAGTGTACTCGGTAACCGCCTGGAGAGCGCTGCTCTTCCCTAAAGAATACCTTTATCGCAACTCCTCCCGGTGAAAAAAAGTCAGCATTCCCGAAATGCCCGATATTAGTTCGTTCCTGGTTTGGACCAACTGCAGGAACGATCCACATGGTAATCTCAGAGGGAGTCCTGAGAACATACTCAATGAAAACTGAGCCGTTTGTTGGATTTGGATAAGGTAAATACATTCTTAAAAAATCACCGGTCTTATCTTTGTCTGCCACGACCTTGCCATTGGGATTGCCCCAAACCATAACAGCATTTCCCTCAGTATCGGTCAGGACAATTCCGGTAACCCTGGGTTTTTGAAAATTCGGAGCGTATAATGGCTCCGGTTGATTGGGACCTCTGCATGCAAAAAATATTAAAAAACAACAAAACAGGAGAAGGGCTATCAATCCGGATTGCGTTTTCATTTGGCATCCTCCCACTAAGAAACTTAAAGCAATAATTTAGATGCTGTGATAGCGCTATTCGCCTTAAATTCACTCAGGCCAACGCATTTTTAATAACTCATCTCCAATGCCGGTAAAATTTTACCAATCACTTCACCGAATCCGAGACGGTAACCATCTCCCTGGCACCACCCGTTTATCGACAATGTATCGCCGTCATTTAAAAAACTGCGGGTTTCAGTTGATGAGATTTTCAACGGTCGCTCGCCTTTCCAGGCTAATTCCAGAAGACTACCGTAAGAATCCGGGGTCGGTCCGCTGATGGTGCCGGAAGCCATTAAATCCCCCGGGCGAACCTTACAACCGGTAATGGTATGATGGGCCAACTGCTGACAGATATTCCAATACATATATCGAAAATTAGTATGACAAATTCGTTTGGGGGTATCCATTTCTTCACTTTTTAAATTGACTTTCAGATTGATATCGTAAGCCCAATCGCCTTTGCTCTGTAAGTAAGGTAGCGGGGAAGGATCTTGTTCGGGTCCGGCGGTTCGGAAGGGTTCCAGCGCTTCCATGGTAATGATCCAGGGCGATATGGAGGTGGCAAAATTCTTTGCCAAAAAAGGACCCAAAGGAACGTATTCCCATTTTTGGATATCCCTGGCGCTCCAATCGTTCACCATCACCATTCCAAAAATATGATCGGGTGCATCGTCAACGGAGATGGGTTGACCCAATTGATTACCGGGACCGACGAAAAAGCCCATTTCCAGCTCGAAATCCAGTAATTGGCTCGGCCGAAAGACCGGTGTTTCGGAATCATCAGGTTGGGTTTGTCCGCAGGGACGACGAATGTCGGTTCCGCTCAACACCACCGAGCTGCTCCTTCCATGATATGCGACCGGAATCCATTTCCAATTTGGCATCAATGCATTTTCCTTTCCACGAAACATGGTTCCCACATTCATCGCATGTTCCTGGGAAGAATAAAAATCCGTATAATCCCCAATCTCTACCGGCATTTTTAGCTCAACCTGATCCATAGGGATAAGGGCATTGTCACGTAATGCTTTATTGTCTCGCAGGGTGGGGACATCATGACGTAACAAATGACTGATGGTCTGCCTTGCTTCATGCCAGGCAAGTTTACCGGCTGCCATAAATTTATTTAATGTGGGCTGGGAAAAATGGCGCTTGTTTCGCAAATGAGGTCCGTTAAACAGATTATTATTTTCCAGAAGAGATAAATCCAATACATAATCCCCTATCGCCACTCCGATACGAACATCGCTACCGGTCTTGCGACAAAATGCCCCATAGGGCAAATTCTGAATGGGAAATTGAGAGTGTTCATGTAGCTCCAGAAAAGAGCGCAAATTCGGATCGTGCGTTTCATTCATAATTGTAACCTTAACGCTTAATTCTTGAATTCAATATTAACTAAATGAGGCCCAATGTGTGCAAATCCTCTCTGGGCTCATCAAAACTGCAACTACCAAATGAAACTACCCGTCGGCGAGCGGTTGCGGTTTCTTCAAGTGAGGCCTGGATGTAATTCCAGCTAAATGAGGTTTCTGTAAACGAAAAGTGCTTTCGATCCCGGTCTTCTATAATTTTTTGAATTTGTTCAGTATCTAATTGATGGACCGCCGCCAAAATACCGGCTCCAAAAACATTTAAAAATCCGTGCATGTGTACCTGTTCTTGCTGATTATAATGTCGCAGAGGGCGATGGAGTCCGGCTGTTGCCTTAAGTGCAACCTGCTGATCCCGACAGGCAGCAATGGCAAAAGCAACTTGTTCAGGAGATGGATAAAGCTGCGGCTCAACGCCTCCACAGCGAAGTTTAAATCCTCCTGAAGAATATCGTTTATATTTACCCGGGTGATTTAGATGTCTGTTATGTTTGCTGAGTGCTTTAGTAGTAGCGCTTATGTTCGATTTCCAATCATCTTTTAGTTTTATTTCATAGAACGGTCTAAATCTATGAGAGCCATTTTTTTCCACAATATCGGCAACCGAATTTAGAAATTGATAAATATTAGCAGCGTCATTGGATTTGTAGATGTCTGGCGGAAGTCGTACTTCAAATACATCCATAATTGCCCGGTCGCCATAAATTTGGTTGAAACTGGCAATATCAGATAAATCTGTTTCCAGGTTCCCTAACCAGTCTTCGGCGTTTTTTCCTCCCCGACCTAATACGGAAAAATTAAAGGGGTCGCCCTCATTCAGAATTGTTTCGGAGAATTCATTTAATTCATTTAGACGCTTTGCCGGACATATAAACCGGGATAACATCCAATTATCAGCTGTCTGTCGATATTGAGAATAATTAAGGAATGCTTTTCCCATGGAAAGTTTGGCAGGAGGGAACAGTCCCGCATAGTCAATAATTTTGTTCATGAAAACCTGAAATGCTTGCTGCATAATGAACTCCCTTAAAAAGAAACTATCCCTAATTTTAAAAAAGGGCAAAAATTTACGCAATTTTACAGCAAAAATCAAAACCGTGTAAAATTAAACTAATGATACGGATCGGATATATCAATGTATAAGTAAAGAATATCTATTGATGGGATAGTTTTAAAGCAGGGAGTGATTATACGTATAAAGCTTGCTGATGGCCTTTGGGTTAATTAAAAGATTCGGACAATATTCGTGAACTAAGTCCAGCAGCGTGAAGTCGATTTGACATTTATAAAGAGATTGAACAGTCGAAAGTTGTTGGATGGTTAAATTGTTTGCGTTTACTAAGTCCGCGCCTTCCAAATTTGCTTGTTTTAAATTTGTTTGTTGGAGATAAGCTCCGTTTAAACTGGCCATGTGAGGTTTAAGTCCATTGATTTCATCCTCACCAAATTCGAGAGTATCAATGTTTTTGTGATGGAAATTTTCCTGATTAAGATAAGCGCCGCTTAAGTCGGCCTTTGAAAGATTTGCTTTATAAAGATTGGCATCGCTCAAATTAGCGCCGCGGAGGTCAGCGGCCCGTAAATCAGCATTCTGGAGACGTGCACTGCTTAAGTTGGCAAGTCTTAAATTTGTGCCGCAAAGATTGGCCTCTTCAAGATTGGCGGTTCTCAAATTAGCGTTAAAAAGATTAGCCTTGCCAAAATCCGATCCTTTCATATCTGCCCCCTGTAGATCAGCCTGAAAGAGAATCGCCTGGCGAAAATCAACCCAACAAAGATTGGCCATATAAATAATAGCTCGGCTGAGATCGGCTTCACGAAGGTCTGCCTCAACCAGGTGTGCCCGATGAAAATCAATCCCCGCGAGATTTAATCCCCTTAAATCTGCATTCCGTAATTTTGGACTTATCTTCCCGGATTTTGTTCTCCATCGATTCCAGGCAGTTACACCTTCCTTTAAAATTTTTAAATGTTTCTCTCTCGCTTTGGAGGAACTCTGGAAAGATGCTTTGTTTAACATACGTTTAACCATCCTTACCTCCGGAATCTTTATTTATAATTTCCCTGATATAGCATATTTTAATAAAAGCCAAAACGAATCCAGTGCTTCAATTAACGTTATTTACAATACAATAATAAATTCAATTTCGTTTCATAAAAATGAATGTGCCTGTAACAGTCCGTGTCTTTGATATGTTTTACAAACTCAGGCCGTCAAATATTTTGGGGAAGCCTTTATTGCGGTTGAATTGACTCAGGGGTGGTTTCAACGGTGGTGTTCAAATGTTCCGTTCTAATGCGAAATCGGTCAATCAGTTTTTTAACAAAGGGGAGGATTAAAAGCAGCAAACCGGCAAGAATTAACAACCAGGTTGGGGGTTGAATCAGATACCCTAACAGGGCAAAGGTATAAAAACGGGGGGTTCTACCGACGATCATCGCCATTTGGAATTTCCATAAAGGATAATTACCGGCAATACTTAAAAACTTAAACGGATGGAGCGGAAGTGGTGAGTATCCGGCGATCACCAGCCACCAGAAAGGGGATTTATTAAATAAGGCTAGTGATTTTTTGAACCATTGACGATTTTCATACCTGGAGCGAAGAGAGCGGTGGTTGATGATCGGCGAGAACAGCCGGTAATCGAGGAAACCGGCCACACAACATCCTAATGCTCCGGCAATGCTAATCAATAGCGGGGAATAGTATTTGGCGCAATAAACAATAGCCGGTTCATGGGGCAGGGGCGAGATCAGGATGTGAGTTGGCACACTATACAGGGTAAAAAGAATAAGATTTTTAAATTCCGGTAAAAAATAAATCAACAAAACGGTGGTAATTAGAACCGTACCTGAAGCCGGCAAAATCAGATGCCATTGTACCGGATTCTGTTCCGAATACCTTTTGAAAGAGAAGAATAAGCTGAATTCGAATTTTGGCCCCGCCATTTCTGCACATCCATATTATAGTTCTTAGTTAACGGATTAGGAGAGTTTAAGTTGCCCTCCCCGAATTATCCAACTCCTGTAAACAGAATCGACTGCACTTGTCAGTTAGTTGAGGAAATAAATGCTAAGCGTATGATGCTTTAAACGAGGTGTGTTTTTTCGAGATGATATTCATGATTATCAAAAATCAATTTCCGGCATATCGCACCATTTGGGCTCGCCATCCGGTTTAAAATTTTGGGTGGCAATGAAATTCATCCCCTGGTGAAAATTAAGTTTGAATTTGCCACCGCCGAAATTTTCCACAAGAAAATTCATTGGATCATTTAATAACGGCATCATATTTTCGACGTCATACTTTGCCAATCCTTTAAAACGAACTGAGTTTTGCCAGGGTTCTTGAACTAAAACGGTCACGGTCGATTTACTGAGAATGCCTATAAAACTGTTTTGGAGCTGCGCTTCAGTGGGGTGATCAATTCCGCTGTGCTTCAATTGTTTTTTGACATACTCTTTATACAATTCCCATACCCATTCCATAGAATATCCCATTAATTAAATTTTCTTGCCAATTTCTTCTTGACATTTTATTTATTTTTCAATAACATCAAAGCAAATTTTAAGGAAAACTTATTTAGTCGAAAAACGACATTCAGTTAGTTTTAAAAAACTTAATACCTTTTTCAAGTTAGTTCACATTTTAACTCCTTATTAATCTAAAGAAGTAACGGATGATATAAAATAGTGAGTTTTCCTTAATCTGCATGCAAATTTGTTCAACAAATTCCCGCTTATCAATTTAATTATCAATTTAAAAGGTAGAGGAGAATCAATCTATGAGATATATGATGTTGTTAATTTTTACAGCAATTTGTTTTGGTATTGGAGTTATGGGATGTGGGGGCGGAGGCGATGAATCTGCCTCTGAGACTCAAACTGCTTCCGAAGAAGGAAACATGATTGCGGACATATCCCAATTTAGTGCAGGCGTTAGCGGAACTATTCATTTTAACGGAACCGCTCCGAAGCGACGACCGATTCGGCAGGATCGGGAATGCCGGGTTTTACATGAAGAACCGCCCTTGACAAAGGAAGTGGTAGTTAATGAAAACGGCACGCTGAAAAATGTCTTTGTGTATATTAAAGAGGGATTAGGCGATAAACAATTTGCACCATCTTCTGAGCCGGTAGAGTTCGATCAGAATGGGTGTATTTATAAGCCTCATGTTTTTGGCATACAGACCGGCCAAACATTAAAAATTTTAAATAGCGACCCACTTTTACACAACATACATGCTTTGCCCACCAAAAACAGACCTTTCAATTTTGGAATGCCTAACAAAGGTGATGTGAGAGAACGATCGTTCCAAATACCCGAAGTAATGGTTAGAATTAAATGCGATGTGCATCCCTGGATGGGTGCTTATGCAGGTGTGCTGAGTCATCCTTATTTTGCGGTTTCAGGAGATGACGGGACCTTCACCATTAAAAATTTGCCTGCCGGAGAATATGTAATCGAAACCTGGCATGAAAAATACGGAACTCAGACTCAAACCATAACCGTCGGGAAGAACGAGACGAAAACGGTTGACTTTACTTACGGCAAGGAACAGGCTGCCAGCTAAGCCGCTGTTTAACCGAGAGTCTTCTTTTCTCTCAAAAATCTCTGCAATTAATCGCTGACTCTTTTCAGTTCGTTTTTGAAGAGAATTGGCTTTGACGCATTGTAGATTGTCCAATTGGGTTAAATCTCAACCAGGAAGGCATTTTAACCATGTCGAAAAACGGAAAAGAACATCAGTCTAATCATGCTGTATCTACTGAGACAGAAGAACATGTGAAACATCATGAGGATTTAGGTTTTTGGCGAAAATATATTTTTTCTACCGATCATAAAGTCATCGGAATCCAATATGCATTCACAAGTCTGTTTTTCCTTTTATTTGGCTTCTGCCTGGTAATGATAATGCGATGGCAATTGGCTTATCCGGGCGAGGCGTTGCCGCTTATTGGTGCGCTATTTGGAGAACAAAATATGCCGGGTGGGGTAATGGCCCCCGAATTCTATAATCAACTGGGGGCAATGCATGGCACGATTATGGTATTTCTTGGGGTGGTGCCGTTAGCGGTTGGCGCGTTTGGTAATTATATATTGCCTTTACAAATCGGCGCACCCGATATGGCGTTTCCCAAAATTAACATGGCCAGCTATTGGGCATACTTTGTGGGCGGCGTTATTATGCTGGTTAGTTTTTTTGTGCCAGGTGGGGCTGCAAAAGCTGGCTGGACTTCCTATCCACCGTTAGCCGATATCGAAACCATGGGACAAACCATGTGGCTTTTTGGCATGGTAGCGCTTATCACATCTTCCCTGCTTGGCTCGATTAACTTTATCACCACGATCATACAACTAAGGGCCGAAGGGCTTTCCTTCATGCGACTTCCCTTTTTTGTGTGGGCTCAGTTTGTAACTGCCTTTTTATTACTGCTCGCTTTTCCGCCGTTAGAGGCTGCTGCAGTACTTCAATTAATGGATCGGTTAGCAGACACCAGCTTTTTTCTCCCAACCGGATTGATTGTAAGTGGCGAAGTGCCCGATATTAGCGGCGGTGGCAGTCCCTTATTATGGCAGCATCTTTTCTGGTTTTTAGCGCATCCGGAAGTGTATGTACTGATTCTACCGGCAATGGGTATTGTTGCGGAGGTGATTGCCAACAATACCCGCAAGCCCCTGTGGGGATATAAACCAATGGTTTATTCGGTGATATTCATCGGGTTTATGTCTTTCATCGTCTGGGCCCATCATATGTTTCTCACCGGTATGGGAACGGTTATCAGTGCGTTCTTTCAGGCCACAACCATGATTATCTCCGTTCCGTCTGTTATTATCTTATCGGCCCTGTTTCTCTCCTTGTGGGGAGGCTCCATCCGCTTTACCACACCCATGCTTTTTGCTCTGGGTTTTCTACCCATGTTTGGCATTGGTGGATTAACCGGGTTGCCCCTCGGTCTTGCTCCAACCGATATTCATCTGCACGATACCTATTATGTGATCGGGCATTTCCACTACATCGTAGCTCCCGGTACTATTCTGGCGCTCTTTGCGGGCATTTACTATTGGTTCCCCAAAATTACCGGCAGGAAGATGAGTGATCTATGGGGCAAAATCCATTTCTGGGGGACTATCATTTTTATGAATGGCGTGTTTATGCCTATGTTTATTCAGGGAATGGCGGGCGTCTCCCGCCGACTGTATGATGGAGGACAAACCTACGCCTTCGCGGAAAATGTCATTCATTGGAATGAATTTATGTCAGTTTCGGCCTGGTTTTTGGGGCTGGCCCAGATTCCATTTATCATTAACTTATTTTTGAGTTTGAAGAAAGGCAAAACTGTCTCAGAGAATCCCTGGGAAGCGACCACGCTGGAATGGGTCGCCACGCCAACGCCGCCCATAGCCCATGGGAATTTCAAGGTAATACCCCGGGTCTATCGGGGACCCTATGAATATAGCGTGCCGGATAACCCAACAGATTTTTTACCCCAAAATCAAGTTGCAAAGGAGGCTTAAGGATTTATGGATATTCCCTATACCGCAGCTCCGCGTACAGATACCGGTGTCTATAATGGTAAGTTAGGCGTATGGTTGTTTCTCGCTTCGGAAGTTATGTTATTCGGAGGCTTATTTTCCGCTTACATATTTTTGCGAATAGGTGCCCCCGAATGGCCGGGTATGATTAAAGGCGTTATGTATGAAACTTCCTTTGATGTCCTCAGCGTTCCCATTGGGACTTTTAATACCATGGTTCTCATCGCATCCAGTGTTACGATGGTGATGGCCTGGGCCTCTTTAATGATGAAAAACTTTAGCAGATTCAGATTATATTTGGGATTAACCATTCTTCTCGGGCTGCTCTTTCTAATTGTAAAGGCATTTGAATATGGAGATAAATTTTCCCATCACTTTTATCCGGCGGAAAGCACCTTTTTGGCAATTTATTTTACCCTGACCGGACTTCATGGTTTACATGTTGTCGGCGGGCTTATTGTCAATGCATATCTATGGGGACCCGGGAGTAAAATGTGGAAAAGCGATCCCCAGCGCTTCACCAACCGGGTCGAAATTGCCGGATTATACTGGCATTTTGTTGATATTGTCTGGATATTTTTATTTCCCACTATTTACTTACTTTAGGAGGGTATAAAATGAGTGAATCTCAACTAACCCATGATGAACATCAGATAAAGAAACATGTGAAAGTGTATATTGCGGTATTTGCGGCGTTGGCGGTTCTTACCGTGGCAACTGTTGCCGTCGCCTATCTGCATCTACCCATTTTACCGGCATTAATTGTTGCATTGATCATTGCTATCANNACACTGGTGGCGGGTTATTTCATGCATTTAATATCGGAAAATAAAGTGATCTACTCTTTTCTGGCTTTGACGGTTGTTTTTCTTGTGGCGATGTTCTTTTTAATTACATCATCCTATCACGATCAAATAGGTGCCCGGATTGTCCCTTAAAGCATTACATATATTCTTCATTGTTATATCTATTCTGCTGGCATTCGGTTTTGGGGGATGGGCAATCTACATCCATTTTACAGTTACCAATGTTACCTATTTGATATTAGGGATCCTATTTGCAGTTATTGGCATTGCTCTAATCATTTACCTGAGAAAATTTTTACAGAAACTTAAACATGTGAATTACAGGTAAAATTACCAAAATCCATTCGAATTGAATTAAGGAGTATATATAAATGAGAGTTACAACCAGAATAATTCAACGAATCTCGGTATTGATTGTGGGCACTGTTTTGTTATTTCCAAAATATTTTTATGCCTGTCCCTATTGTTTTGGGGCGACGGGAGATAATCCGACTTCTCAGGGAATTAGCTATGCAATGTTAGCTCTGCTTGTACTTACCGGAACCGTTCTTACCGGAATTGTACTATTTTTTAAGAATATGCAGAAAAGAGCACGCAAAATTGCTTCAGGAGAAATGTTGCTCACCGAGCAGGGAAATACATTAACCCATCCGGGCCTGGTAAAAAAGTTACATTATAAAGATGAATACATGTTCGATTAAGATATAAATTCCGATTTGAAAGGAGCAGAACCAAATGCCTGATATCAGTTCTCTTCTGGGATTGCCCCCAAACGTATCGACTCATGGGCACGAAATAGATAATATGATGAGTCTGATCCACTGGTTAATGTTTATTCTTTTTGTGATCTGGACGCCCTATTTTGTTTACACCCTTATTCGTTTCCGCAGGTCAAAAAATCCGAAAGCCAGTTATCAGGGAGCTAAAGGCCGTCTCTCCACAGTTCAGGAAATTGGCGTGGTGGTCGTCGAGGCATTATTGTTAGTTGGATTTGCTATTCCCCTCTGGGCGTCTTTGAAGACTGAATTCCCCTCCGAAGAAGAGTCGGTAGTGGTCAATGTGGTTGGCGAACAGTTTGCCTGGAACATGCATTATCCCGGGCCTGACGGCGTTTTCGGAAAACAAGATAAAAATCTTGTAGATACGCAGACCAATCCACTTGGCCTGGTCAGGGACGATCCCAATGCCCAGGATGATATCGTTATGATAAATGAATTACACCTGCCGGTTGGAAAACCTGCCATCATTCATCTTTCTTCCAAAGATGTTATTCACAGTTTTTTTCTTCCTCAGATGCGGGTTAAACAGGATGCCATACCCGGTATCGAAGTTCCGATCTGGTTTGAACCCAAAGAAACGGGAGAGTTTGAAATCGCCTGCGCGCAACTTTGCGGCCTGGGACATTATCGAATGCGAGGTTATTTGATTATTCATACTCCTGAGGAATATGAAGAATGGCTTAAAACCAAGCAGGAAGAGAAGGAACTGTATGGGTGGTAAAACTGAGTAGAGCGGCGCATAAATTGAATATCACAGGAGGCAGTCCAATCATAGATTCCTACGGAAAGGATTCCCATAAAGAGCCTCCATCACCGCGTTCCACAACATGAGCTGTGGAACGAGCAGAAGAAAAGTAGAAACAATTACTTGAGGATCATCAGACCCTTTTTGATAGCAAAGGAATGACAGAAAACTGTGAATAACACCGAAAATTATAATACTTATAAATGGATACACCGGTTTGCACTTTTGACCGCAATTACGGCACTCGGATTAATTGTTGCCGGAGCACTGGTGACCAGCACCGATTCCGGTGATGCAGTACCGGATTGGCCGCTATCCTATGGCACGCTCACCCCACCGATGATCGGAGGTATCCTGTATGAACACACTCATCGCCTTATTGCCGGTTTGACGGGAGTCCTTGTAGCAGTTCTGGCAATCTGGCTCTGGCGAAAAATGCCCCATCGCTCTGTTCGCTGGGTGGGCATAGCCGCACTTGTCGGTGTGATTGTACAGGGGACGTTGGGAGGCTTGCGTGTGTTAGTGGTGTCAACTGAAACGGTACAAGATGTTGCCCTGACCATTTTCGGGACAATGTCAATTGAGACAATTCGTATCGCAATCGCCATTACTCATGGCTGTTTAGCCCAACTGATTATTTGTCTTCTTTTTGTCATTGTCGCAGCGACTTCTCCAAAATGGATGCAATTTTTTGATAAAAGCAATGGACGCATAAACGATAGCAGGTTTCAATGGTTAAGTCTGGCATTGATGGGAACGGTGTTCTTACAGTTGCTGCTCGGCTTGATCGTCCGGCATAGTGGGGCCGGTCTGGTCATCCCGGATTTTCCGCTGGCTTTCGGTCAACTCCTGCCGCCGTTGTCAAATTTGCCGATTGATCCCAACGCACCATTTCCAATAAGTGTGGAAGAACTTCGTCTCAAAGTATTAGTACATTTTGCTCATAGATTGATGGCATTTATTGTTTTTGGATTGACTATCTTCCTATTTTTAAAATATCGGCAAAATAAATATTTTGGTAAAATGTTATATGTGCTGCTTTCCCTGGTTTTCTTCCAGATCATTTTGGGCGCTCTGAATATTTGGACCCGGCAGTCTGTATTTAGTACGGTGCCTCATGTCTTGGGCGGTGCTTTGATATTTGCCCTCAATTCTGTTTTGTTGGTATGGAGCTGGCGATTCCGAGTTGCGTCGATAACAGGTGAAGAGATCAGAGAGAAAGTTTTGGCTTATGTGGAGCTTACTAAACCTCGCTTGACACTGCTGGTCGTCTGTGCTGCACTAACAGGTTATGTTGTGGCAGCGACTGAAGGTATTGTTGTGATGTCGCTTATCTCCAGTTTGTTTGGCATTGGACTGGCAAGCAGCGGAGCTTTGGCATTAAATCAATTTATGGAGAGGGAGTTTGATGCCAAAATGAATCGTACCAAAAATCGTCCCCTACCGGGCGGCCGCCTGCAACCGCAACAGGCTTTAACTTTTGGAATCAGCTTGTGCATTAGTAGCGTTATATTTCTGACTTTAGTCGTCAATATGTTAACCGGTATATTGGTTGCTTTGATTATCCTCAGCTACCTCTTTGCCTATACCCCTTTAAAACGAATTTCAGCAATGAATACGGTTGTCGGAGCTATTCCCGGTGCGCTGCCCATTGTTTGTGGCTGGACTGCCGCCCGCAATTCTCTCGATCCGGAAAGCTTTATATTATTTGGGATTCTGTTCCTCTGGCAATTCCCCCATTTTTTATCAATTGCTTTATTATACCGCAGGGATTATCGGTTAGCCGGATTCAAGATGCTGCCCGTAATGGATAACGGTGTTCACCGAACCCATCTTCATATTGTGGCGACCTGTATCGCTTTGCTATTCATCAGCATATTGCCTACCATGTGGGGATTAACCGGTACCATTTATCTTTTGATTGCAGTTTTAGCTGGCAGTGTTTTTTTAAGCTACGGAGTTTGTGTGGCAATTTATAAAGCCAATAAATTTGCCAGACGCTTGATGCTTGCCTCTTTTGTTTATCCCTTATTTTTATGGGGATTTATGATCGCGGATAAAATACGAATATGAGAAATTAAACCATCTTTCAGGGAATTATAAATATTGGTCACTTTCAGTAATTTACCCACCCTTAATGCATGCTTAAATGGACTTAGTTTTGTACTGCTACTTTGCGGATTTTATTTTATTAAGCGCAGAATGATTACTGCCCACAAGATTTGCATGCTTTCCGCAGTATCCGTATCCGTTTTATTTTTCATATCTTACGTTATTTATCATTCCAATGTTGGGTCGGTGCATTTTACCAAACAGGGTTGGATTCGTCCGGTGTATTTCACCATTCTGATATCCCATACCACTCTGGCGGTTGCAATTGTGCCTTCAGTGATCATTACGGTGCTAAGAGCTTTTCGGGAGCAATTTGCAAAGCATATGCGGATTGCCCGCTGGACGCTTCCCATCTGGATGTATGTGTCGATTACCGGGGTGATCATTTATTTGATGCTTTATCATTTGTGAGCAATTTGTCCCGGGTTTCCTAAACCTCACGGTTTTAGGAAACCTGGAAATAGGTAATCCACCTTTATCGCAGCAACATCATTTTGCCTGCCTGTTGCAGACAGGCGCACCTGCTGAAACGCTCCCGCTTCAATGCGATAGAGATACACCCCGGAACTAACCTGACTGCCGTTGTCATTGCGGCCATCCCATTNNTTTTTAGGTAAATCAAACTGAATGGTGGTGGTTGGGTTAAAGGGGTTAGGATAGTTTTGGTGCAATTGATAATCCAATGGAAGAGGGTCTTTGGCAGTAGAATTACCTGGTGTTCCCTGCTGATTCATAACAGAGGCGGATATGTAGATTGGCCTCGTCGTTGCTCAAGGAAGGATGAGTGCCATTAATGAATGTTTCTGAAGAATCAAAACTAGAGTCATTACCATCTTTATAATAGGTCAAAATTTCTGTTGGTTGATTGGGGTGATTAAAGGCAGTTACCACCCGATGCTCTTCTCCCGAGCCTTCAACTTCAATTGCTGGTTTGGAGAGTAGCTCAAAATCGGAAAAGGAGAAATAGTCGATTAGGAGATTGTCCTCCCACTGGCCATTGGTGATGTCTTTCCGGCGATATAAAACGTTAACATCTTGCGGCTCTC
>JABAHQ010001521.1_pt1 | contig 55064 bp, 52 predicted proteins | sample 7062091 | NCBI WGS metagenome assembly JABAHQ01 (sample SAMN14534359, study PRJNA622989) | marine sediment metagenome | biome: marine biome [ENVO:00000428]; feature: marine pelagic biome [ENVO:01000023]; material: deep marine sediment [ENVO:00002113] | place: India: Gulf of Kutch | collected...
GCCTGTTGCAAGCAGGGCAGGAAACGACCGAAGAATCTCTAACGTTAATTCCCTCGACCTGTGAGCATAGATTGTTCTTCTCCCACTGCGGCATCAGGATGGCAAAATAAATTGACAGTAAATTCCACAGTCCTCAGCAGGGGAGTACTGATTTTTAAACCGGAGACGCGAAATGAGACAATGGGTGATGTTTATCCTGAGGAGCGATGGTATTGGAAATTCTGATTGAATTTTTGCAAAGCGGTGCTTACGGTCATCTGACTTGGGGCAATGTGGTGATGATTGTGGTTGGGTGTATTTTCCTGTGGCTGGCTATTACGAAGGATTATGAGCCGTTACTTCTGGTGCCAATCGGTTTTGGTATTTTGTTCGGCAATATACCTTTTCAGGAAGGATTGAATATCGGTGTTTATGAAGAGGGGAGTGTTTTAAACATTCTTTATCAGGGAGTCAGTCAGGGATATTATCCACCCTTAATATTTTTGGGAATTGGCGCGATGACCGATTTTTCCAGCCTGCTCTCCAATCCGCGTTTAATACTGTTGGGGGCAGCAGCACAAGCCGGTATTTTTATTACCTTTATAGGTTCACTTTATTTAGGATTTGGTATTAAAGATGCGGCGGCTATCGGCATTATCGGTGGCGCGGATGGACCGACGGCCATTTTTCTCGCCTCCAAATTGGCGCCGCAATATTTAGGCGCCATTGCTATTGCGGCCTATTCCTATATGGCGTTGGTGCCGGTCATCCAACCGCCCATTATCAAATTGATGACCAGTCGCAACGAACGGCTGATCCGAATGAAATTGTCCAAACCGGTGAGCCGACGCCTGCGAATTCTATTTCCCATCATTGCCTTTTTATTGACGGCATTTATCGCACCAGGTTCGATTACACTTTTAGGCATGCTATTTTTTGGCAATTTGATGAAGGAATGCGGTGTCACCGAACGATTGGCCAAAACGGCGCGCACCGCTTTTGTGGATATCATCACCATTCTGCTGGGATTAACCGTTGGTACCTCTACAGATGCCAGTCGATTTTTGACCCCGGAATCGATCAAGATTTTTCTGCTGGGAGCAGCCTCTTTTGCTGTGGCTACCGCGGCAGGTGTAACTTTTGCAAAAATTATGAATGTTGTTGTTAAAGATAAGATTAATCCGATTATCGGAGCGGCGGGTGTTTCCGCGGTACCGGATTCAGCACGTGTCTGTCAAATGGTGGGTGCAAAGGAAGACCCGCAAAATTATTTGATTATGCAGGCCATGGCGCCCAATGTATCCGGCGTGATCGGGTCAGCCGTAGCCGCAGGTATTTTATTAGCGACATTGCTATAAGGAGATTTTTCCCAAATTCCCGGCAGAATATGATAAAAATCATCTATAAACCTGATAGATATAAGTGTTTCGAATACTATCAATAATTAACTTTTTGAATGCAAATTAATTTATGGATATCATTGAAAATTTAATTTAATAGAGGAACCTTTTCATGTCTGATTCAACAACCACTTATGCCGAGAAAGTTGAAACCACCACCACAAAAAGAACAACCAAGCTTAAAGAACACATTGTCGAGATTGTGAGTGATTCGGGCGAGGGGGCACAGACTGCTGGTCAGGCATTTGGAACCATCTCTGCACGGATGGGCAACGGTGTCTGGACGGTGGAAATTATTCCGGCAGAGATTGAACCGCCTGCCCGGACGCCGGCCGGTGCCAGTGGGAATCGGATTCGGCTGGGAGAGTTTTACGTGACCAATATGGGTGATGACGCGGATTTAGTTGTGGCATTCAATGAACAAGCATTGTTAGGCCGGGAAGAGGCCGGAAATCTTAAAAAAGGCTGTACCATCCTTCTGGAAAGCGTGTGGCGGAATCATTCCAATAATTTGGTCGCTGATGAATACCGCAAAGTATATGACCGATTAATCGAAGACGGATACAACGTCTATGAAATCCCCATGGAAGAGGAATGCCTGAAAATTGTTGAGAATCCCCGGCGGGGCAAAAACATGTTTGTTCTGGGGATGCTCTGCAGCATCTATTCCCGGGATATGGAGTTGGCCCAGGATCAGGTACGATTCATATTTCGCAAAAAGGGTGACAAGGTCATTGAACCCAATCTGAAATTGCTGGAGTCCGGCTACAACTGGGCGGAAGAAAATCTTGATTTTAAGTACGAAATTCCCGCCACGGCGATCACCGAACCGCAAATTGTGGTAAACGGCAATGTGGCGGTGGGGATGGGCATAATGGCCTCCGGGATGGATGTTTGCGCTATGTACCCGATTACACCTGCAACTTCTGCCTCTCACTATCTCAGCGATGTCTTTGAGAATGCCGGCGGTGTTGTCCACCAGGCGGAAGATGAGATTGCTGCCTGCGCCTTTGCCATCGGTTCTTCCTATGCAGGAAAATGTGCGGCCACCATTACCTCTGGCCCAGGATTGGCACTAAAAACTGAGCTATTGGGGCTTTCGGTGATGGGAGAAATTCCACTGGTAGTGGTTGATGTCCAGCGGGGCGGACCCAGTACCGGATTGCCAACCAAAGTGGAGCAGGGTGATCTGCTTGCCGCTATTTTCGGATCTCCCGGAGACAACCCAAGAGTGGTCATGGCGGCATCTACGATTGAAGATTGCTTTTATAGTGTCATTACTGCCCGCAAGATTGCCGAAACCTTTCGAATGCCGGTAATTGTGTTGACCGACGCCAACCTGGCTACCGGTCAACAGCCTTTTCCGCGTCCCCAATTTAACAAACAATGGCTCGCTCCTCCCATTGATCAGAGTCCGGTGCCGGAAGGAACCAAGCCGTTTGACTGGCATCCCCGAACCGGGTTATCCCGGCGAATCATCCCCGGTCAGCCCAATGGCATGTATCCCTTAACCGGATTGGCGCATACCCGTGAATCGAAAGTCGCTTATGAGCCCGGTGTCAATCAGGAAGGTTGCGATCATCGTAGTCTTAAGCTGGCTTCCTTTCAAAAAACCCTGAAAACTCCCAAAGTGTTTGGCGATCCGGAAGGCGACGTGTTGATCGTCGGCTGGGGCAGCACCAAAGGCGCTATCGAAGAAGCGGTGGAAAGAGTACGCGAAGACGGATTAAGAGTATCTTCTCTCCATCTCAAGTTTTTGCAACCGATGGCTACCGGTATCAAAGAGATACTCCAAAACTTTAAGAAAGTGATTACGGTGGAAATTAACTTCTCTGATGATCTCGAACATCCGATGATTGATGATGACAATCGCCGCTATGCCAATCTCGCCTGGTTATTGCGAGCCCGCTATCTGATCGATGTGGATTGCTGGTCTAACGTGCACGGCCAGCCGATTAAACCGGGCAATATCGAAGCCATGATCAGGCGGGTTGAAAAAAAGCTTAAAGAAAGTGGATGAGTGCGGGTATGTATGGAACTGATTTAGCATTGAGAAATAATTTAGAATCACTTGATACTTTTGTGAGAAATACATAACTGTCATTCTGAACGATAGCGGCACATGGCGCTCCCGTTGGGTAAGAATCTCAATAGCACGTGACTGGAGAGAGATTTTTAGCCAACGGGATCACAGTGTGGCGGTCACTCCCTGCCTGACGGCAGGCAGGCGTTCCCTCAGAATGACAATAAATTATTAATGTAGAAGTCAAAACAATTGAGGCAAAATCAATGTTTGGAATAAGCACAGAGAGCGTTTTAGATCTGGGTCGTGAATTTTACACGCTGGAAGCATATCAAGGTAATGAGCCGCGCTGGTGTCCGGGATGTGGCGATAATGCCATCCTGACTGCCGCTCAAAAGCTTTGCCGGGAAGAACAGCTTCCGCCGGAGAAAACGGTATTTGTATCCGGTATCGGTTGTTCCAGCCGTTTTCCCCATTATATGAAAACCTATGGTTTCCATGGATTGCACGGACGAGCCTTGCCGCTTGCCGAAGGCATCAAAATGCGGCGACCGGATTTGCACGTTTTTGTGAATACCGGGGACGGCGACTGCTGTAGTATTGGCGCCGCTCACTGGATTCACGCAATTCGCTACAACATGAATATGGTGGTGATGATGCACGACAACGGCATCTACGGATTAACTAAAAATCAGGCCTCTCCCACATCTCCCAAAGGATTAAAGAGCAATACAAGTCCCCGCGGAACGACGCTGGATGCACTTAATCCCACTGCCACTACCCTGGGCGTCTCCAATATTTCCTTTGTTGCACAGGCCGTGGAATGGATCCCGGATGTTATGTTCGATATTCTAAAGAAGGCGTTTTATCATCGCGGATTCTCTTTTATTCGGGTGTTTCAGCGATGCCCGCATTATACACCTCGGTTGTTCGATCCCTTAATGAATGATCCCAACAGACTGTTAATGCTAACCGGCGATAAGGGATTACAGATCAGTGAGCAGTTGTCCAAAATCTATAAAAACCAGCTTGAGCATGATCCTTTGGATATCAATCGCGCTCGTGAATTAGCGGAAATGAAAGATCAGGTTCCGGTGGGCATTTTTTACCAAAATGAAAACGTACCGTGCTATGAAGACCTTCGTAAGCCGGCCCGAACGTTTACGCCGGAGTTAAAGAAGGCGGCTTTGGAAGCAGAGTTTGATAAATTTGGTATCTATCCAAAAGGGCAAAAGGGGGCTACTGTTGAAGCGGAAAAATGAAAATACAAATTCAAAACCGTCAAACAGTAATTCGGCAAAAGAGAGTGAAGATTTCTTAAAAGAGTTGGATGTATTCGCAGAGGCGGATGAATCCTCGGAAGAGCAAGCTGCATCTGAGGCGAATAGGGAAGATGAGCAAATTTTAGAAGAAGTCCGGGAAATCGGTATCCGGGAACCCGCCGAAGAGGAAACTGCCGAAAAGGTAGATGAGGACGAAAACCAGAAAGAGTTGCTGCGTTTTTTCCTCACCGGTAAAAAGCCTGGAGCGCTCAAAGATTTGCTTCCTGCTCAGTTGACGCCGGCGTTGTTGCATGAATATCGGGATTTGACCGACATCCGCTACGACTATCCCCTTTGTCTGCTGGATCGTCCCCAACAAAAGTGGGCGATGCCGCTACGGGAGATTTTTGATAATTTAATTGATAAGCAGGCAGGTGAAGAAGATGAGGGTGTTGAGTTTAAAAGAAATTTGTTAAGATTAGAATCTTATATTAGATCCTTTGCCAGGAAAAACAGAAAAAAGCGTCTGACCGAGTTATGGGATCTGGGGATCAAGAAGATTCTTGAGGAAGAAAGATCCAGAAATCAAAAAGAAGACGTTATACAGGAACAGCTTGCCACAGCCCGGGAGTCTTTGGAAGACGACGGGATTTTAATTGAGTACGGTCGGAATGTCCCGGAAATATTGTTCAAACATGCTGCTCTAATAACCTGGCAACAGAAAGTATCTCCTTTTGGAACAGAGATAGTCGAGTTGCTAAACAGACTGAAAGATCTCTTAGATGCGGATGAAACCCGTTCACCGCAATCCCAATCGGTGAAGAATCTGCAAGCGTCGATGGGAGAGATCGCCGGCGATGAACTGGATCTTGAAGTCTTTTCCAAAATTGTGAGTGAGAGCGAGCCTGCTCGGGCATTGCCGTCTGAGCGACGAAAAAGAATTGAACGGATTTACCATACCCTTGAGAATAGGGGTAATTTATATACCGGGGTAATTGAGGGATATGAAATTGAAGATGAAGAACTGCAATCCATACTAATAGGAGAACATACGGCACAAGACTGTCAATCTGCTTTAAAGAAATATGAATCCATGACTGAGGAATGGGTGGCATTTTTCAAAGCGGTGCACATTGCCAGACTGGAAGTCGAAAACCAGTATCGTGAAGACAAACACGATCCTTTTTTTGCGGACTTTAATCCAGACTATGTGCCCAGCGAGGAATGGGAGCTTCGTCCTCCCATTTTTCTGACACTTTCTTCGCCGAAACTAAATCCCGCTGACAAAAGCGCATTGATCGACATTCTATCCTCGGATATGTCCATCAAAATTTTACTTCAAATTGACAGTTTCGCTCAAACTGAAGAATCCGCATCACCATCGGACATCATCCATGATTGGATAGCTCAGTTAGCGCAAATCTCTGTTAATCTGCCCGACACATTTGTCTTGCAGGGTGCAGCGGCCAATATTCCTGTCCTGTTAAGTGGATTAGAAAAAGGTTTCGGGCATGATGGACCCTCTCTCATTTCAATTTATACCGGCATTTCCGAGCGAGATTCATCTATTGCGCCTTATTTGAAGAGTGCCGCAGCTCAGGAAGCTCGGATCTTCCCGGCGATAGTGAATGCACCAGGTGACGGAGATGAGTTGGCAACCCGATTCAGCATTGAATTTAGCCCGCAATATACGCGCGGCTGGCCGGCGAGTGAGTTGGAATATCTGGCGGCTGACGGTCAAGCGTCACAAATGCAGCTGGAATTTACCGCGGCTGATTTTTTTGCTATCAATCCTCATTTTGCGGATCACTATTTGCCCGTTCCAAAATCCCGGTGGCACCGAAACATGGTCCCAATCGGTGAATTTTTAACAATTGCTCAGGAGGAAACCGAGGTAAAGCTGCCCTACATTGTTATGGTAGATGAAAGTGGCTTAATCTGGCGTGTCATCTGCACTTATAAAATGGGTGAAGCCGTTCGCAAAGTTGCTAAACAGTGGCGCAATTTCCAGGAACTGGGAGGTGTGAAAAATTCCCACGCCCTCAATTTGCTTGCAGAAGAAAAAGAGCGTTTGCAGGAGCAAACGCAGCAACAGATTGAGGAGCTTAAAAACCAGCATCAGGAAGAGATGGAGCGAACCGTTGGTGACTTGACTGAGGAAATCGTATCCAGGATCGCAGCAGGGCTGTTAGACGAACGTATGTTAAGCCAAACCGCCGCGCCAGCTCCGCCACGCACTGCGCCTAAAAAAGAAGAAGAGGCTGGCGAAGCAGAAACCGAACCAGCCGTTGCCGAGGAAGAGGCCCCGGAGGAGGAAGAGGAAGAAGCGATTACCATTGATGAACCGTATATCGATACCCCGTTGTGTACCAGTTGCAACGATTGTATCAATAAAAACAATCAGATGTTTGCCTATAATGAGAATAAACAGGCCTACATCAAAGATGCGACTGCCGGGACGTTTCGCCAATTGGTGGAAGCAGCGGAAGCCTGCCCGGTGCACATTATTCATCCCGGGAAACCCAAAAATCCCGATGAAGAGGGATTGGAGGAGTTAATCAAGCGGGCGGAGAGGTTTAACTAAAATTTAGTAGTTAGTATACCCAATCTGGGCGCTGACAAAATGAATTTTGTCGCTTCGGTGCAACAAAATTTATTTTGTTTTTGGATTTGATTCAGGGACGAATTTCGCACAGCAATAGTTAAATAGAAAACAAGGATACTAAACAGATGCAAATTGCACACGCCATTCTTTTTTTGGCCGGTCTCAGTGTTGTATTGGCAGTTATTTTGGCCATTGCCCATTCCCGGCTCAAAGTATTTGAAGACCCGCGCATTGAAAATGTGGAGGAAATGCTACCGGGCGCAAATTGTGGGGCTTGCGGTCTTCCAGGCTGCCGTGCTTTTGCGGAGAAAGTGGTCAAGGGAGAAGTGATGCCCAGCGAGTGCCCGGTGGGCGGTCCCGAAACGGCCAATTTTGTAGCCAACTATTTGGGCATTGAAGCCGGTTCGGCCATCCGCAAAGTGGCCCGATTACGTTGTGCCGGCGGAAAGGATGTGGCCAAGCAAGCAGCGCTGTACAGCGGATATGAATCATGCCGGGCCGCTGCCGCTGTAACCGGTGGACCCAAAGCCTGTGTTTACGGCTGCCTGGGCCTGGGCGATTGCGTCGATGTGTGCGATTTTAATGCTCTGTTCATGGGACCCACCAGCATCCCTATTGTGGATTCCGATAACTGCACCGCCTGCGGAGATTGCGTGGAAATTTGTCCCAAGGATTTGTATGAATTGACGCCGATTAATCAGCACCTCTTTGTGCAGTGCAAATCAGTGCTGGAAGGCGATGAGATGCTGGAGGATTGTAAAGTTGCCTGTACTGGTTGCGCCCGTTGCGCTGCCGATGCGCCGGAAGGACTGATAACCATGAAAAACAATCTGCCTGAAATTAACCGGGAGTTGATTGATAAAGAGACTGCGATTGCTACTTACCGTTGTCCGACCGGAGCAATCGTCTGGATCGAAAAGCAACAATTCCCGCAGTGGGTTGAAGGAGCGGAAGTGGAAGAACCAGTTGGATAAGCGTTAAGACAAAAAATGATTAAAGAGAAAAGATTAAAGACACAAGATAGAAATGATATTTAAAAAGTCTGATAAGAAAGCAACAAAAAGTCAGTTTCCATTTTCGGGGAAGGAGACGCCTGTCGATGGACTGTCGGCGATTCGAATGATCGAGTCATCCATCGGGACGCTTTTAGAAGGGAAGGTGGCGCTAAACAAAGCCCAAGGTCAGGCCTTCAGTGGAGAACGAAGCGCCGTTTTCATTGACGATAGCGATAAGTCTCACTTCCATGTGCTAAACAGGTTAGTATCAGCACTTAATTTACCTCTGGTGATTCATCTGCAATATGGTAGTTCACCGCTGGCCTTTCTCGGAGAAGATGACCTCGATATGTACTGCAAGCTGGCCCGCAACGGCGGCTTTCAGTTGGTTGCCAAAAATCTTCAGGAATGGATTGATTATACGCTGATTGCCCACCGCATTGCCGAGTTATTGTTGTTGCCGGGCATACTCATGATCGATCGCACCTACATCGCCGAATCCGTGCAAATGGCCAGGTTGCCGGAACCAAAGTTGTTAGAGAAATATCTCGGTTCAGCTGGTGATTCGATTGCCAGTATCACCCCGGCTCAGAAAATTTTGTTTGGCGAAAAACGGCGCCGCATTCCTCAAACTCTCAATATCGATCGTCCGGTAGGGGTCGGGGCACTGTTCGCCTCGGACAAAAGATTTGAGGCGACAATTGCCCGTAAGGCTTTTTTGGAATCTCACTTGGTTGAAATCGTCCGGCTGGCAATGGATGAATTCGCCGGTCTGACCGGACGGGATTATTCGCCTGTTGAAGCTTATCAAATGAATGACGCGGACTACGCCATTGTAGCGCAGGGTGTAATTGTTAATGACCTGAGCGTGTTGGCGGATGATTATCGCGATAAAAAGAAGGTTAAAGTCGGCATTTTAAATCTGCCTGTTTCGGTTCCCTTTCCGGGAGAGCAAGTTTCTGAAATATTAAAGGGCAAAAAAGCGGTTACGATTTTAGAACGATCCGGTGAGGCTCATGCCGCGGATTCACAATTGTTTGCTGAGATCCGTGCTGCTCTTGACAAAGCGGTGGAAAACGGACAGGCTGGCAAACAAGTTAAACCGTGGCCGGAATCTGCGGTTTATCAAAAACCAACCGACCGGCCAAAATTGATATCCGGCATATACCATCTGAGCGAACATCATCCCTCCGGCGCAGAATTGGCTGCGGTAATCGAAAACATGTCGGCTATTGGTACTACCAGAAGACGGTTTTATATTGGCATTCAATTCTTTCATTCGCAACTTCGCTATCCCAAGTTAGAGATGCTGCAACAGCAGATACAGAAAGCGTATCCCCATCTGGATCAACTCACATTAACCGGGGCAAATTCCGCGTTGAAAATCCCTCATCCTCAAAAGAAAATCATTCTGCAGGCTTTTTGGGAATCCATCTCTACGGGAGAGGTAAACCAGACCGGCGCCTGGTTTGCGAAAGCGCTGGCCCGTGCACTTCCGGGAAAGGTGTGCGGATTCGCAGAAGATTCCTTGCCGGAGGCGATGCATCCCAATCATTACAGCATTTTATCTTCGCGAGACAACCATCCCTTACATCAGCTCTCTCCGGAAGTTGATACCTTCATCGCCAGGGACTCGCAACATCTTTCCGATCTCGGATATGTGAAGGAGCAGGGACTGTTGATCCTTCACTCCCCGCTGAGTCAGAAGCAAATATGGGAGCAGTTTTCCGAACAGCAACGCGAGCAGATTCGTCAGCGTCAGCTTAAAATATTTTTTATAAATGCATTGAACATTGCGACAGAAATTGCAGCCATCCCGGGGTATATCGATCAAATTGCCTTGCACGTCCTTCTTGGAGCTGCTGTACAATCTGATCCCCAGTTGGATAAAAAAAACCGTCAGAAAATTGAGGGTCTCTACCAACAACAATTGGAAACTGAGTTCGGCAAGGGACATTTTTTGGTTGATGAACTGATGACCGCGATGCGCCGCGGAGCCGATCAGGTTCAGGTATTGAATTGGCAACAATTGCCGCCGCTAACCGGCTTAACTCCTGTGGAGGCGCTCGCGCCGTGGACGGTGCGACAGGTCGCTCATCCCGATGGCACTCTTTATGATCTGGCCCGATTCTGGGATTCGGTCGGATTTTTTTATGAAAACGAGCAGGAAGCGCAGACACTCACCGATCCGTTTCTGGCAACCGGGGTTATACCGGCTCGCAGCGCAGCCTTCCGGGACCTGACTCCCTATCGAACCGAAGTCCCGCAGTTATTAGCTGAAAATTGCTCCGGATGTGGGCTGTGCTGGACCCAATGTCCTGATTCTGCTTTGCCTGCCACCATTCAGGACATGTCCGCTTTAGTGAAGTTTGCCATTGATCGCTGTCAGAAAAACGGTGAGGCCATGGTTCAGATGCAGCGAGTGGGAGCACAACTGGCCAAGCAGGCACATCGCATTTTTGCCAAAGATGAGCTGCGCCAATATTTAACGCTGGGAGACTTACTGAAAGATGCCTATGATCGGCTGGTGGAATTGATGAAAGCGGAAGGCCAGCAGCTTGAGGCCATGAATAAAGAATTTGAACATGTGCATGCGCTGGTAAACGATTTCCCCATCGTGAAAACTCGAACGTTTTTTGATGAGCCCCATAAACAGGAAAAAGGAAGCGGCTTCAGTTTGTCGATTGCTGTGAATCCGGCCAGTTGCAAAGCCTGCGGCGAATGCGTGGAGGTGTGTCCGGAAAATGCGATGGAGATGGTGCCTCAGACCGGCGATCTCATTGAAAAATATCGTCATAACTGGCAATTTTTGATGGACTTACCGGAAGTCCCATTTGACACGCTGCAAAAGTTTATTCGCGAAGACTCACCCGCAACCTTGATGAATCATCTCTTACACCGGAAAGTATATCACTCCCTGGTTGGCGGTGACGGCGCGTATCCGGGCAGCGGTGTCAAAACCACCTTGCATCTGCTAACCGCCAGTGTGGAAGCGTTAATGCAGCCCCGCCTTGAGGTGTTCGTTAAGAAGATTGCTGAAGCCATCGAGAACCTGGAAGCAAAGATTCAGGGGCGATTGGAAGACTCCCTGCGCATTAATGATTTTGATGCCTTCGGAAAGAAGCTATCCAAAATTGAAAGCGGTGAGCTGGATCGGGAAACCCTGGCTGAACTATTGACCGGTGATCAAAAAGAGATAAAGCTGGACCGAAAACAACTGAAACGCTTAACCGCGCTGCTGAAGAGGCTCAAAACTTTGCATCAGAATTACAGACAGGGAGCGAACGGGGATGGGCGAGCCCGGTTGGCGATGGTGCTTAGCACCGGCAATTTATCGGTGTGGAGCGCAACCTATCCCTATAATCCGTTTCCCTATCCCTTTATCAACGGGGCCGAGAATGATATCGCGGCGCTCGGTGAAGGCGTGTTCGATTCAGTGATGAACAAAATGGCGGAAGATTTTAAGTTGCTGCGTCAAACCGAGTTGGAACTCAGCGACAGCTACGATCCCAAAGAGCATAATGAATTCTTCCGCCAGTTTAACTGGCATCAATTTAATGAAGAAGAATTGCAGTTATGCCCGCCGGTTTTGTTGGTTGGGGAGGCTGAGTCGTTATCAGGTGCTGCGGTTCAGGGCATCTTTAGACTGTTAGCTAGCCAGAGACCGATCAAAGTTGCGATCATCAGCGGTCTCGGCGGAGAGTCAAACCAGTTTGCAAAAGCGGGGACAAGTAATGAGGCACAATTTACAAGTGCCGCTAGCACTTTGTCCCAAGAATTTGGATTGTGGGCATTGAGCCACAGTCATAGTCTGGTGGTACAAACCAGTGTTGGGTATCCGGGGCATTTCTTGAAAGGGGCGCAAAAAGCCTTTCAAACAAAGCTCCCGGCCATATTCCATCTTTATGCCTCCGAACCGCATCATCATGGGCTGCCAAATCACCAGGCTGTCCGGCAGGAAAAATTAGCAGTGGATTCGCGAGCCTTTCCGCTCTTTATCTACGATCCAAGTTTGGAAAGGAGTTTTGCGGAACGACTCGATATCGGCGATAATCCGGCGCCGGGACAGGATTGGGGGACACGAGAACAGGCGCTGATCGACGAATCCGGCATTGAAATCAGCAAAGATTTACCAGTTTCTGTTGCCGATTGGGCGGTTCAGGAAGGGCGCTTCCGCTCTGCTTTTCGACTTCTGAAAAAAGGCGAAATTCATGATGAAATGATTCCCTTAACGCATTTTTTAAATCTTTCGCCAAAAGACCGGGAAGGGAAAGAGGCCTTTATCACCCTGTATGATAAGGATAAGAAACCGAGCTACATCGCGGTGTCCCCCCAAATGATTGCAATGGCAGAGAACCGCCTGTATTTATGGCGATTGTTGCAGGATGTTTCCGGTGAGCGCTCTTTCGAAAAGGCGGAGAAAATTGATGCCGAGCAAGTGGAAAAGCAAATTGCGGAGAAGACGAAGGCCGTCGAAGCGGAGTATTCTGAAAAACTAACCCATTTGGAACAGGAGCATCAGCAAATTTATCATCAAAAATTGACCCAAAAGCTGTTAACCCTTTGTGGTATCGCGCAGGATGGTGAGCTGTCCCAACAATCCATAAGAGAGTTTGTTTCTCCAAAAGCGGAAGATAAAATAAACGACAAGGACAACCAATGAGTCGTCGCAAAGGAGAAAGCGCACGAAAGATAGACATCAAACGAAAAAATAAATATGCCGGTAAAAATAACAGCATGTTTCCCCCGGTAAAATCCGGGGTGAAAATACGCAGTCGTCGGTCGAAACGAAAAAAGAAATAATACTCAGAATATCAATGCAATTGAATTTAATCAATGAAGCAACCAAAACCTTTCGCCACGGCATACATCCGGGTGATTACAAAGAGCTAACCAGTCACATGCCCATTGAACGGATGCCGTTCATGGATGAGATTGTGTTACCGCTTAGCCAGCATCTTGGCTCCCCCTCCCGTCCAACCATAAAAGCGGGGGATAAAGTCTATCGCGGGCAGTTAATCGGAGAATCCACCGGATTCGTATCGGTGGGATTGCATGCCTCGGTAACCGGAACCGTGAAGGCGATTGAGATGCGGCATCATCCCAGCGGCAAGATGGTGGAGTCGGCAGTAATCGAAAAAGATCCGTTTTCGCCCCAGACTTTGTTTCACGAACATGAATTAGAATGGGAGAAGCTGTCCCCTCAGGATCTTTTGGCGATGGTTCAACAGGGTGGATTTGTCGGACTGGGCGGCGCTGCCTTTCCGACCCATGTTAAACTAACCGTCCCGGAAGGCAAGCGGGTAGAATTTTTTATCGTCAACGGCGTGGAATGCGAGCCATACCTGACCAGCGATCATCGATTGATGCTGGAAAATTATGATTCCCTGTTCATGGGCATTCGGATTGCCAAAAAAATATTGGGAGTGGAGCGCGTCTACATCGGTATCGAAAACAACAAACCGGATGCGATAGCCTTGATCCGGGAAAAGATGCCCGCGGATTTGTCCTGCACTATCGTCCCCCTGAAGACTAAGTATCCCCAGGGAGCGGAGAAGATGTTGACTGAAGCAGTGCTGCACAAAGAAATTCCCAGCGGAAAATTGCCTATCGACATTCACGTCATCGTCAATAATGTGGGCACATTGGCCGGAATCGGTGATATGTTTCGTTTCGGACAGGGGCTTATTGAGCGCATCGTTACTGTAACCGGGCCGGGAATCAACAAACCCTCCAATCTTCGGGTGCCGGTCGGCACTAAATTGGGGGATGTGCTGGAATATTGTGGCGGTCTGAAGGAGAATACCCGCCAAATACTTTTCGGGGGCCCGATGATGGGCTCCTCACAGGCACATCTGGAAGTTCCGATCATGAAGGGAACTTCCGGAATCCTCTGCTTAACCGATTATGAAGTGCGTGAGTATGAGGAATATCCTTGTATTCGTTGTTTACGATGTGTGGATGCCTGTCCGGTGTATTTGAATCCCAGTCGCCTTGGCGCTCTGGCCAAAAAACGCCTTTATGAAGAAATGATGGATTATCACATTCTGGACTGCATGGAATGTGGTTCCTGCTCATATGTGTGTCCCTCCAACATTCCCCTGGTGCAACGATTCCGGGTAGCAAAAGCGTTACTAAGAGAACAACAATCCCGCAAGAAGGCTGGATAAATCTATATGCAATCACAACAGCCAAAACTCCTGCTAACCTCTTCACCCTTTTTAAAACAAGAAGAAGATACGCCAACTATCATGCGACATGTGATATATAGTCTGATTCCGGTAGCGCTGGCGGGAATCTACTATTTTGGCCTCGGTGCATTCCTGGTTATCATGGCATCAGTTGCCGGTGCGGCCGGGACTGAGTGGATTTTCTTTCGGGCGTCTAAAAGCGGGCTGAATCCTCTTTATGATGGCAGTGCCATTTTAACCGGATTATTACTGGCACTGGTGCTGCCGCCGGGTATCCCCCTCTGGATGGCATTTGTGGGTGGGGTGGTTGCGATTGCAGTCGGGAAATTGGTGTTTGGCGGCATCGGGTCAAATGTCTTTAATCCTGCGCTGGTCGGACGTGCTTTTTTGCAAGCGGCGTTTCCGGTGGCCTTAACCACCTGGGTGCCTAATGTGAAAGGGAATGTCTTTGCCATCATCCAGGGACAAAATTTTTCAGTACCATTTTTAAAAGCACCAACCGCCGCCGTTACCTCGGCCACCCCGTTGGCAGAAATGAAGTTTGAAGCCAAGATGACCGGTATTATGGATTTGATGCTGGGTAACGTATCCGGCTCGTTGGGCGAAACCTGCGGCATTATCATTCTGCTGGGTGGAATTTATCTGGCCGCCCGAAATTTTTTAAATTGGCGCATCCCGGTCAGCATTTTTGCCACCATCTTTCTCTTCTCTGCAATTCTGTACTGGATCGATCCTGCGAACTATGCGCCACCCATGTTTCATCTCTTTTCCGGCGGATTGATGCTGGGGGCAGTGTTTATGGCAACAGACCCGGTTACCTCACCGATTACGCAGCGGGGATGCTGGATATTCGGATTGGGAATCGGGGTGCTGGTGGTGGTCATACGAAATTTCGGTGGCTTGCCGGAAGGGGTGATGTATGCGATTTTACTGATGAACGCGGTTACACCGTTGATCAACCGCCTAACCCAGCCCCGCATTTATGGAGAGGTGAGGGGATAGGGAGTCAAGGAAAAAGGTAAAATTACAAAGGGAAAAGTGAAACCCGATAGAGGATCTTTGACGAATTAATTGCGCTATAACGCCACTGTCATTCTGAGCGAACGCCTGCCTGCCGTCAGGCAGGGAGTGACCGCCATGTGCCGCTATCGCTCAGAATGACCAACAATAATGGACTGATTATTTAATCAAAACTTTATCTGCGGGTATAAATCCCGTTTTAACTCGATGGATATAATATGAGATAAAACGGGAAAAACCAGATTGAAGAATCATGGCAGAAGATCAGCAACAAAATAAGTCAGGTGGGATGCCACCGTTGACCGGAGAAAAGGGACCGGGCAGTGCCAAAATGATTGCCACCATGGGTGGTGTGGGATTGATGGCGGCGATTCTCATCGTGGTGACCTATCAGATCACCTTTCCCATCATTCAACAGAACAAAACCCGCTTTCTGGAGAAATCCATCTTCAAAGTAGTGCCGCAGGCAGAAACCAAAAAAGCATTTACCCTGGAAAACGGACAATTAGTGCCGTTAGAGGATGAAGATGCCAATGTGTTTAAGATATATGCCTGTTATACGGATAATCACCAATTAGCCGGTGTGGCAATTCCGGCCAGCGGACAGGGGTTTCAGGATGTCATTCGTATCCTTTATGGCTATGTACCGGAGAAGAATGCGGTGGTAGGGATGCAGGTGCTGGAAAGCACCGAGACCCCCGGACTGGGAGATAAAATCGAAAAGGATGAAGATTTCCTGGTCAATTTTAAAGGACTGGATGTTCGCCTGGCCAAAAATCAGGATAGGCTTCTGCATCCCATCAAACTGGTCAAAGCCGGCCAAAAGACAGAGCCCTGGCAGATTTCCGCGATTACCGGGGCAACGATTTCTTCGCGGGCGATTGCCAAAATGATTCGCGAAAGCGCCGAAAAAAATCTGCCTTTAATTAAAGACAATTTATCGAACCTGCAATGGGAGGAATAATGCCAGAACCACCAACCATGAAACCTCCGGAAAATATGGATGCTTTCTTAAAAGGACTGTGGCGGGAAAACCCGGTGTTCGTGCAGTTGTTGGGGATGTGTCCGGTGCTGGCAGTGACCAATTCGGTGATCAATTCACTGGTGATGGGATTGGCGACCACCTTTGTATTGCTGATGTCCAATACGCTGGTCTCACTGCTGCGCCATTTGATTCCCAAACAGGTCCGTATCGCTACCTACATCTTGATCATCGCTACCTTTGTGACCGTGGCAGACTATGCCATTCAGGCGATCAGCCTGGAGGTTCACAAAGCTCTGGGTGCATTTATTTCCCTGATCGTGGTCAATTGTATGATTTTGGGACGGGCGGAAGCCTTTGCCTCTAAAAACAGCCTTGGCAAATCGGTATTAGATGCACTGGGGATGGGCGGTGGATTTACATTTGCGGTTCTTTGTCTGGGCGTGGTGCGGGAAGTGCTGGGCAATGGCACTTTCGCCGGCATTTCGTTGTTTGGCCCTAACTTTGAGCCCTGGATTATCATGATTCTGCCCGGCGGCGCTTTTTTTGTGTTATCCGGCTGGTTGTTGTTATTTAACTGGATGCGCGAAAGAATGAAGGGCAATGAACAACACATTCGAGTGAAACAAGTTCTGGAAGGCGAGGAGGTTACAGAATAATGGTTAGCGAATCACTCAGTTTTATTTTTATTAATGCCTGTTTAATCAACAACTTCGTACTCAGTTCATTCCTGGGAATTTGCCCTTTCCTGGGTGTATCCGGTAAACTCGGCACGGCAGTGCGGATGGGCGGTGCGGTGTCCTTTGTGATGTTTGTGAGTTCGCTTTGTGCATATGGGATTCACCAGGCTCTGGTCATCATCAATGCGCCTTATCTGCAGTTGATTTCTTACATCGTGGTGATCGCCTCCACAGTTCAGTTGGTGGAGATGATTATCAAAAAGTTCAGCCCGGTTTTATTTCAGGCGCTGGGAATTTTTCTGCCTTTAATCACCACCAATTGTGCCATTTTAGGATTGGCTTTATTTCAGACCAATCGCGGATATGACTTTTTCCAATCGCTTTCATTTGCACTGGGGGCCGGCGCCGGTTTTACCCTGGCACTGGTGTTGATGGCGGGTATTCGGGAAGAATTGCAATTGTCGGATATGCCCGGCATCGTTAAAGGCGCGGCCATGACGTTGATGGTGGCCGGAATTCTCTCCCTGGCCTTCATGGGATTCGCCGGTCTGGGAGGACAGGAATGATCTATCATCTATTAATTGCCATCCTTGGGATTGGCTTATTAATGATGATTTGGCTTGGAGTTCAATTATTGGAAAAGCGCCAATCCAAATTGCCCAGTGATTGCGATGTACTAAGCCTCAAAAGCGGTTGCCTGGGATGTTTACTAAAAGGACGTTGCCGGAAGGACAGGGAGGAAGGGGAAAAACGTTAATGAGTGTTCAGGTGTTATAGAGTTCTTGAATTGGTAGAATCGTATAGTATTATTAACTCAAATGTTAGTCTTTAATCTTTTTTCTTTAATCTTAAAAACAAGAGGTTTTTATATGCCATTGAAAGCGCAGGAAATTGCCGCAAAAATCAAAGAGGAGCACCAGCACATCAAACAAGAGATTGCGAATGTGAGCCGGGTGGTCAATAAGGATGTGGCCGCCGATGAATTTCCCCGTTGGAGACTCGATTTGCTCTGGTTACTTAGAGATTTCCAGAATGATATGCAGAAACACTTTGATCTGGAAGAAGAAGGCGGGTTTATGAGTGACGTGTTGCAAGTAGCCCCTCAGAATATGAATGCAGTGAAGAAACTGGAAGAAGAGCATGAGCAAATACTGAATGATCTGCAGCAAATTTTAGCTGACCTGAAAGCGTTGTCCGAAAAAGATGATGCAAAATTAGAATTGATCCGCAAGAATATTAATGATTTGTTTGCGTTGCTCCATCATCATGAAGAGACCGAAGGAGAACTGATTGTAAACACCTATTTGCAGGATGAAGGCAGCGTGGATTGAAATGACCGGTATTGAACCTTGTTTTCACCCATGATGTAAATGCTCGGCCCATTACCATGCCGTCGCTATAGATGCTGATTTGATCAAATTTATTTTTTGAATAGCAGTGGGTTTGCAGTGGGTTTAAGGTATAATTCATTAACCTTGATATTGAATGGTTCTTTTAACGCCTTCTCCAGCAATGGGAGGGAATTGTCTGCCAATTCGTAAGCGAGTATGGTCTCCAAATTTGTGCTATCGGGCATTTAAAAACACTTGGTTTTAGCAAAGATTCCATACTATAGATACAGCGATTGATGAAAAAGAAAGATAAGCGGATAGCCCGGTGGCCGCAAGCTTCAGGCTGCGGCGATTGCTTTGCGTAGACGTCGGGTCAATGGTTAGATCATTTTCCCCCCAACCATATAAAACTAATTTTTCTGTCTCAGACCGCCTGTTGTTCAGACCTGCTCTTTCGATCTACTATTTTATGAGATTGAGTATTCCCGTTAGTTGACATCAACATGCGAAAGAGCTCATAAATAACAAATGCCATGGAAATTTCCAGCGCGATAAAGGCACCAATCTTTAGCCAGGCAAATCCCGGGTGAACAAAACGCACCAGCCAGCTGGCCGCTTCCCCGATTAAAGCGGCGCCGAAAAAAACAAAAATGGTGGTCATTTTGATTCGGCTGGAGTAGGGAGTAAAGATGAACAGGTGGGTGAGCAGCAACGCCACTAACGCCATGACTGGCAGATGAGCGTGCGTTACTTCCAGCATGGAGCCATAAGTACGCTCCTGGGTAAAGGCCTCTTCTGATCCCCGGTAATAGTTGACCACCGAGTCCGGGGTCAAATCCATGCGGGAAAAATACATCAGTGCGGTGGTGATCCAGAATCCGATCAGAAAGATTAAGGACGCAACCAGCGTCATTCTCATTAGCGGTTTGGAATTGAACGATCCGTTCGTCATATATTTCATTCGTTACCCTTTTCTAAAAATTCGTGAATTGCCAGCGCACGCCGCACTGCATATGTAAAGGCGCGTACGCTCAAAGTCGCTCCGGTAATTGCGTGGATTTGCCTGCCGGGTAAAAGAGCCTCGGTTAGCGTTTTCCCTTCGAAAAGCTCGAACCACTTCTCAATCGGCAAATAATCCTGTGGCTCAAAAAAAGCCAGCACCTCAACCTGTTTTACACGGTGATCAGGGGCTACCACCACCATGATGATAGCTTTTTTGGTACGCACAATTTGATCCTCAAAGAAGGCATGGCCAACTATGGAGTCATTTTTTATCCCCTGGTAATAAGTAATTATCGAGGAGGTAAATTTGCTGTGACTCATCTCCTGCAACTTTTGTAATCCCTCATTTTCTAGAAAGAGGGTTTTGCGTAGAACCGTATCCGCATTGGCAAACGTTTCGCCCAAAGCCTCATCCTGGGTTTTGAATACCTGGCCATTTGCCAATGTTGTTAAAACAATCAGCAAAAGCAATGAAAGCGCATACAGGTTCCTCAATGTATAGCTCTCTATCAAATTTGTTTAGTTTCCGTTTTTTGTTCCATGTCAAAATCGCTACCAATCAACACCACTGACAGCCTGCAGCTGACCGTGGCTGATGTATATTTTTATAGCGAGGTTATTTTTTTAAAAGAGATAACTGAGGGCCAAATTAAATTGATCCAATGCAGTACCGGCTTCGTTATCCCGATTGATAAAATCCGCTTTGAATCCGAGATTGGGAATTGGCTTATACATCACCCCAAGGGTCAAATTGGTCCTCTCCAGCGCCGGGTTGACGCTGAAACCGGCGGGGACTTCATTATGCGTATTCAATTGTTCGTACTGCACAAAGGGCAGCAGGCCTGCTTCACTGTTCTTATCTGCCAGTTGGAGAACATTATACGCCACCGTAATATAATAGCCAAATTGATTTTCTCCGATGGATTCATCACCTTTTAAGCCCAGTGTACTATTTAATTCCGCCACATCATCAACGGTGGACATCGCATAGAGGCCGCGGACTTCTAATCCACTGCGGGTAAAGATGCCGTGCGCGGAAAAAATGGTCGTTCTGGCCCCAATCTCTGAGCCGGTAGTATCAAGCATTCCCTGTCCGCTGCCTCCTGTATAGCCGGATACCCCAATGTTCAATCCGGGAATACCGGTATATTCTACGCGCCCGGTAAAACCAAAATCTTCAGCAAGGGCTTCTGCTCCTTTCTGCCGTCCGCCACGGATACCGGAGGCGGAAAATTTCGCGGCGTTAAATCCTTCTGTCACATAAGCACGATAGCCGATACCGGAAGCAGTCGCGCCGACAATCCCGGCGCCGATGGTTCGCCAGGTGGTAGGGATAATGTGGCGTTCGGTTTCCGGTCGCAGCGCGCCATAAAAGGTTGATGGTTCATGGAACTCGTTGATGATACCAACTGGCGGCAGAACCATTCCGGTACGAACTGTGATCTCCGGAGTTAGTTCCGCATCGATATAACCGAATTCCATTGCCACTTCGCCTGGCTTGCCATCTCCGGCCAGGGCATGCTCGAATTCAATCTCCGCATTGAACAGAAATCGTTCGTTAAATTTGTATCCAACATACAAAATATTCCTCAGGTAATCGATCTGGTCTTTTGCTCCGGAATGCGCATCGTTATCCCGTTCCGTAGTATAATTTTGATAAACGAGCTCCCCGTACCCGGCTATCGATACACCGGCATCTTTACGGTAATATACCTGAGATGCGGCGGGTCCCATACCGAATTTGCTTATATATTTCCGGGCAGCAACTTCGCCCAGTTTTTCTTTTTCAATTTCCCGGGTCAATATATCAACTTTACGCATCAACTCCTGAAGCGTATCCTGTTTGGTGGATTGGGAAAATCCAGAAGCCATCATTGCCAATAGTAATAAAATTATCTGATTTATGATAGACAAACTTTTCATCAACTTCTCCTCATTTAAACATTAAGCATATTAAACATTTGTTAGTTAAACAAAACAATACCAAATTAGTCCGGTTTAAATTCGGCTAAATAATAATCTTCCCGGCATCAATAATTCAACAGTAGAATTAAAGGATAATCTTTATTGGAAAAGAATGATTATAAAATGATAACCATTATTTTAATGATAATGATTTTCCAACCTTTAGTTCTAAATGCATATAGACGCGGAGAAGAAAGAATTCCCGTTATACTGCAGGAAATTTAATTTTCAATCGCCGGAAAATACCCATATCCCCACTACTAAAACACCAAAATACCAGCCCCCTCAAACGCAATGAATGCCGATTATCCTTATCCTCAATTTTAACCGTTATATCTGGCTTCCAGCACCCCCTTTAAAATTTTGATTTACTGTCTATTGTTATTATATTTAAGCTTATTAATTTTCAGTGTTAAGAATGTTTCTGAAGAACTTTAATTTGCTCTTTAAAATTGGCAGTGCTTTCTTTCTGTTTGGATTTGTTCTCTGGTATGAAAATTTAATTTATAATCTGCTATTAATTGCCTTAATAATAACCGTTCTTGTCAAAGACAAAATTACCCTGTTTCGGTTTCCCCGTCATGGCTATTTTTTTGCAGTTTTGCTATGTTTTTTGTTTCTCTTTCGAGCCGTTAATGGGTATGGAAAAGTCTTAATTGAATTACCATTCGGAATTACCCTGACCGATCAGGGTGCAGAAAACGCGTTGAACTTTATTACTCAGGTAGTGCTCATTTTTCTTTTATTTGGATTAGCTGTCTATACAACAGAACGAGGCGAGCTGTTATACTATTTTGAGCGAATGAATCTCTCCCGAAGTAAGAGCATGTTGGCTTTGCAGCAGTGGTTACGCATTGTTATGTATGTGTTATACTTGTTACCCAAAAGTTTTGATTATCGTAAGGAAGTTACGGAGACCTTGAAAATCAGAGTTGAAGAAAATCGGTTTACACCGCTCACCAGGGCTAAAAATGTGTTAGATAGCATCTACCAATTTATTTTTAATATCTTAAAGCGTAGTGAATCGGAATACCCGGTCTTCCTGAAAAAAAATCAATCCGAGCTTCTGCCCGTCCCCCCATCTCCCGTTAATCGGCAACACATTAGCCTCTCAATTTTAATTGTGGGGTTGCATCTTGTTTTAATCTGGAGCAACAGTTAATCGCTTGTATGAAAAAAAATATCAAAATTGTTTTGGAATATGAAGGCACGGTCTATCACGGCTGGCAGTACCAGGAGAATGCCCTCTCGGTGCAGGAGATGGTTGAGAAAGCGATCTTTAACCTGACCGGGGAGGATGTCAGAGTCGTTGCTGCGGGAAGAACGGATGCAGGCGTTCATGCGCAGGGTCAGGTAGCAAATTTTAAGATCAGTAAGGAATTGCCAGTTCATCAGATTGAAATGGGATTAAATGCGCATTTACCGTCAGACATCAGGGTGAAATCTGCCGTGCAAGTCGATCCAAATTTTAACGCCCGGTTTTCCGCCCAAAAACGTGTGTATGCCTACTATATTTCCACTACACCCACTGCATTGATGCGCCATTTGTGCTGGCAATTTTTTCAGAAATTTGATGAGAGTGTTCTCAATCGGTTGGCAGAATTGCTGTTAGGTGACCACGATTTCGGTGCTTTTTCCCGAATGGAAATTCAAAGCGATCATAAGCGCTGTATCGTATATGAATCCAAATGGCGAAAAGAAGAAAGTATATGGATTTACCATATTACTGCCAATCGTTTTCTGCATGGAATGGTGCGGACCATTGTCGGAACCATGATGGATGTGGCGCGAGGGAGATTTACCATTGAACGATTTCAGGAAATTCTGCGATCCAAAAGTCGTCCGGAGGCTGGACCGGCTGCTCCGGCAAAAGGTTTAGTGCTGGAAGAAGTAATTTATTAAGCAAGGACAAATTTATTAATTGAGTAAAAGTCATGTTCAAAAACTATTTTAAATTGTATCGCTCGATCATCGAAGAACGACTTGTGAAGAGACGAGAGATGAAAAATTCAATGTGCCTATTTTGGTCACCGGAAATACCCCCATTTCGGTCGCTATTGCAGATTGTACTGCTAATCGGACTCCTGTCCTTGCTGGCATCCTGTAATGCGGAACAGGAGAAGCATACACAAGCAGATGGTTCTTCGGTAATCAGCACCGCCCTTGCCCAACCCGAAGAAGACAGTCAAACCCAGGATACCAGTGAAGATTTACATACTTCCCGGCACAACGCCATTACCCGGGCAGTGGCTCGGGTCAGCCCGGCAGTAGTTGGGATTAATGTAATCCAGGTGCAACGTTTTGTCAGGAGAAGCCCCTTTGATGATCCCTTCTGGCGAAACTTGTTCCCGGAGCTATATCGGGATCGCGTTTATGAGAGAGAGGTCAAATCTCTGGGCTCCGGTTTTTTGATTTCCAGAGACGGATATGTGGTAACCAATGAGCATGTGATTGAAAATGCCAGTAAGATTGTGGTGACGATGACCAACGGTCAGCGCTATAATGCTGAAATGATGGGCGGCGATCGCTTAACTGATATTGCCTTATTAAAAATTGAGGGTGATGATTTCCCTTACATTGAATTTGGCGATTCGGATGACATCCTGGTTGGAGAGTGGTCTATCGCGTTAGGCAATCCGTTTGGTTTGTTTGAACTAAACGACCAGCCAACCGTGACTGTGGGCGTGGTTAGCGCCGTGGATCGGGATTGGGGATCCACCGGCGATGGACGCCTCTATATGGATATGATCCAGACCGATGCCGCTATCAATCATGGCAATAGCGGTGGACCGCTGGTAAATTCGTTGAGCCAGGTTATTGGTATGAATACCTTTATTTACACCGGAAGCCAGTATGAAGAAGGTTCGGTCGGGATCGGTTTTGCCATCCCGATTGACAAAGTTGAAGAAATCATTACCGAACTTAAGGAAACAGGTGGCATTGATCGTGAATACTGGATGGGAATTCTGGACATACAAACGCTGACACCTCAAATCGCCGCTGCTTTAGACGCAGGCGTACAGGAGGGGGTTATCATCTCGCAGCTCGATCGTCGTGGGCCTGCCTATAAAGCCGGTCTCAGGGTGTATGATGTAATTGTCGCTCTCTCCGGTAAGGAGATTCGCACCCAAAAAGAGTTGCTCAATACCTTACAAAATATGGACTTAAAAGTAGGTGATGTTCTGGAATTTACGGTGATTCGCAATGGCAAAAAATTGAATTTTAAGGTAAAATTGGAGCATATGCCTTAATTATGATTGAGCGTTATACATTACCGCAAATCGGCAAAATCTGGGAAGATGAAAATAAATTTCGCATCTGGCTGGATATCGAAATATTGGCCTGTGAAGCCCAATCGAAGTTAGGACACATTCCGGAATCAGCGGTTCGAGAAATTCGTGAAAAAGCCAATTTTGAGGTAGAGCGAATATTGGAGATTGAGGAGGAAGTGCATCACGATGTCATTGCCTTTCTCACCAATGTTGCCGAATATGTGGGAGAATCAGCGCGATTCATCCATTACGGAATGACCTCGTCGGATATTCTGGATACCGCCCTGGCGGTGCAAATGAAACAAGCCGGTGAACTGATCCGCCAAAAATTCGATACAGTACTCCAGGCGCTCAAGAAAAAAGCAATGCAGTATAAAGATACGGTAACAATTGGTCGGTCTCACGGCGTTCATGCGGAGCCGACCACCTTTGGATTTAAGTTAGCGGTATGGTATAGTGAAATGTTGCGAAATCGGGAACGGTTGGGGCAAGCGATTAAGACTATTTCGGTAGGAAAAATATCCGGAGCTGTTGGTAATTTTGCCCATCTAGATCCATTTGTGGAAGAATATGTTTGCGAAAAGATGGGGCTGCAACCTGCGGCCGTGTCAACCCAAATTTTACAGCGAGATCGTCATGCGGAATATATTTCGGCATTGGCGATCATTGCGGCGACCTTAGAAAAAATTTCGGTAGAAATACGTCACTTACAACGGACTGAAGTGCTGGAAGTGGAGGAGCCGTTCGGGTCTCGTCAAAAAGGGTCCTCGGCAATGCCTCATAAAAAGAATCCCATTTTATCGGAACGCATATCCGGCATGGCCAGATTGTTACGAGGACATCTCATCTCCGCACTGGAAAACGTGGCCTTATGGCATGAACGAGATATATCCCATTCTTCGGTGGAACGGGTCATTATACCCGATGCCACCATTACCGTTTATTACATGCTGGAAAAAATTCGGTTTATACTGGATGGAATGGTGATCAATGAGACACGAATGAAGCAAAACCTGGAAAGCAGTCGCGGATTAATTTTTTCCCAATCGGTTTTGCTCCACCTTATAGATAAAGGGGTGAGCCGTGAAGCGGCGTATCAAATGGTGCAACGCAATGCACTGAAAGTCTGGAAGCAGGAGAATACTACCTTTTTAGAAGAAGTCAAAAAAGACCGGGATATTCTAAACTATATCTCGTCCGAAGAATTATATAAAATTTGTAATCTTGAAAATCGAATAAAAAATACAAACGTTGCTTTTAAAAGATTAAGACTTACATAAAATCGTGGAGGTAAACTAGTGGAACTTAAAGAATTGCTTAGCGAAGGCGCGACCAAAAAGATTTATGCTACCCATCAAAACGATCAGGTTGTGGTAGAATTTTATGAAAAATCATCCGGCAGTGGTTCTAAGAAAAAAGATATTACCGAGGAGAAAAACAAAATCAACAATGATGTATCGACTCTTCTTTTTGAATACCTGGAAAGTTATAATGTACCCACCCACTTTTCTCAAAAATTAGATGAGAAGAGCTTTCTGGCAAAACGACTGGACATGATTCCCATTATCATTACAGTTTATAATGTTGCTTCTAAAGAATTATCAGAACGGTTGGGAATTGAAGACGGTAAATTGCTAGAATTTCCGGTTGTCGAGCTTTATTATAAGGATGAAAAACGGAAACTGCCCATGATTAATGAATATCATGCCTACGCCCTGGGATTGTGCGATCGCAAAGAGATGACGAGTTTGATGCGGATAGCGACCAAGGTTAATGCTGTCTTGAAATCTTTTTTCGCGCGGAAGAAATTACAATTAATCAGCTTTAATCTGGAATTCGGGCGATATCAAAATCAGGTTTTATTGGCTGATGATGTCTCCGTGGATTCCCTGTCTTTGTGGGAAATAAGCGATGATGGGGAATTCCAAAAATTGGATGACAAAAAGATTGATACTTACAGGAAAATAAATTCTCTTATATTCGGGACGGGATAATTAGGTAAAGGAGAATTAATTTGATTACCAGAGATGGTTTGGGAATCGTAATCGGATCGTTTGCTTTGTTTGGTATTAGTCTGCTTGGATATTTATTGCTTTATCCAAGTTTAGTATTGCTGATTATAACAGGTATCTTTGGCGTATTTTCCTTCTTCAACCTCTTTTTCTTTCGCGATCCGGAGCGCGATATTCCTGATAATCCCCTTGCAGTTCTTGCCCCGGCCGACGGCAAAGTGGTTCAAATAAAAGACGTTAGGGAAGAAGACTATTTTAATCAGGATGTCCAGCGCATCAGCATTTTTCTGTCCGTGTTCAATGTTCATGTTAATCGAATACCCATAACGGGAAAAGTGGATTTTTTTGCCTATCATGCCGGTCAGTTCTTGGCAGCTTTTAAAGAAAAAGCCTCCCTTGATAATGAGCAAACGGTCATCGGAATGGTAGATCAGAAAGGACATCGGGTCCTGTTTAAACAAATTGCTGGCGTCCTTGCCAGACGGATTATATGCCATTTGCAGGAAGGAGAATGGAGAAAAGCAGGAGAGCGCCTGGGAATGATACGCTATGGAAGCCGGGTCGACATTTTCCTTGCACCGGGAAGCAGTGNNAGTGTCCGGGTCAAAATAGGGCAACGGGTAAAAGGTGGCGAAACTATAGTGGCTACTTTTAGCGAACAAGATGAGCAAAAGCACAGCGAAGAAACAGTTTTGGAAGTACACGGGAGCGCAAGCCATTAACAGCGCCAAACAATTGGATATAACGCTCTTTGATAGCGACATAATGCTTTAATGTGAATTGGATTAAAGGATCGGGTATGACGAAAGTAAGTATTGGTATTGTGCCGGGCTTTTTTACGATGGCCAATATGTTTTGTGGATTTTATTCGGTCATACAATCGGCACAGAATAAATTTGTAACCGCTGCCTGGTTGATTGTGGCTGCCGCGGTTCTGGATGTCCTGGATGGCAAATTGGCGCGGTTAACTGACAGTTCCTCAAATTTCGGGGTGCAATATGATTCCATGGCCGATGTCGTTTCGTTCGGATTTGCCCCTTCAGCCTTAGCATACTTTGTATTTTTCAGCAATTGGGGCACCATTGGCATTCTATTAAGTTTTATGCCATTGGTCTTCGGCTCAATCCGATTGGCTCGCTTCAACGTTCGTTTAAAAGGCTATGATAAACCATATTTTGAGGGCGCTCCGATCCCGGCTTCTGCTGTGGTATTATCCACCTTTGTGATATTTAATTTTGAATATTGGGGCTACTTGCGCTGGTCAAAAATCTTTTTATCGGTCATGTTACTGGTCTCCCTATTGATGGTAAGTAGTTTCCGTTACGAAACCATGCCCAATTTTTCGTTGCAAAGTGGGGTTTTGAATCGTATCAAAGCATTGATTGTGGTAATTTGTGTGGGGATAATTATTGTTTTTCCCCAGGAAGCGCTGTTTCCCTTGGCTGTTCTTTATCTGCTCTCCGGTCCGGCGCGGATGATATGGCAATTTGTAAATCCGAAATATGGAAAGAAATCAACTGAAATAAAGGACACCGAAGATGAAAATCGCCGTCAAAGTGCGTCTTAAACAAAGCATTTTAGATCCGCAAGGAAAAACTGTGAATAACGCCTTGCACCATTTAGGATTCAACCAGATACAGGAGGTGCGCATTGGCAAGCTCATTGAAATGGAAATTGATGATAGCCTGGATGCTCAACAAGCGTATGCTTTAGCTGAACAAGCCAGCCGGAAATTGTTGGCCAACCAAGTGATTGAAGAATTTGAAATCGAACAATTGGAGAAAATATCTTGAAAAGCGCCGTCATTGTTTTTCCCGGATCAAATTGCGATCACGATATGAAACATGCCCTGGATTTGATGGGTCATCAAGTTGATTTTATCTGGCATAAAAATGCAGAACTGTCTGCATACGATTTAGTCGTGTTACCGGGCGGATTCTCTTATGGGGACTATCTGCGGGCCGGTGCAATTGCTGGCTTTTCGCCGATTATGTCTGCAGTAACGGAGTTCGCCAAGCAGGGGAAACTGGTACTGGGTATTTGCAATGGATTTCAGGTTTTGGCGGAGATTGGATTGTTACCTGGCGCTCTGCTGCGAAACCAAAATTTACGCTTTATTTGTCGGTACATATATTTGAGAACCGAAAATAGTCATACCCGGTTCACCAACGCAATAGTTCCCCAAAAGCCGCTCCGAATACCGATTGCGCATGGCGAAGGGCGATTTTATATCGACGAGGATGGGCTTAAAGCATTGCAGGATAATCAGCAAATTATATTTCGGTATGTGAATGCTGAAAACCATCTCAGAGCGGATGTCAATCCCAATGGATCCATAGATTCTATCGCCGGGGTAATTAACAAAGAAGGCAATGTCTTAGGAATGATGCCTCATCCTGAGCGTGCGGTTGAGACACTCCTGGGATCTAATGATGGCAGATATATTTTCCAATCATTAGCAAACTAATTCTAAAGTGGTGGTCAGGATGAAGAAGAAGAGCTTGGCTTATTATCTGTTTATTTTAATCTTGGGAGCATTGGTGGGGAGTGTGCTGGGGGATGCACTGGGGGTGCTTTTACCACAAGGTGTGGTGAGGGAGTTCTTTTTGAAATCAGCCCAATTCAGTTTTGGTCCGGCGCCGATTGATTTAAGAATTGTGGGTCTTACATTTGGCTTCAGTATTAGTATTAATGTTGTGGGGGTGTTAGGTATACTTCTCATTGCATACGTTTTGCGATGGATAGAATAACAGGTCATTTGCAATAAAAGCGGAGAATTGGCAATTCCTCGGGTTCATCGTTCAAAAGTTCAAGGTTCAGGGTTTAAGTAATTAAATCCCCGGCAGTTGCTACGGTGACCACCTTGCCTGCAGCAGCTAAGGTTTTCACTGTATGAATGGCATATTCTTGCGCACTATGTGGAAAGCTGGTAGAAGAATTCTAACAGGGAACTCTGTACCCAACAACCTCAACACATAAATAAAAATAAAGAATCGCTTGTATGTAGCTAATATTAGATTGAAATTAAAGGTAGTATGAAAAATTAAGGGAGAAGTAAATTATGCCTTTCAACATGGGTCCAGCGGAATTAATTATTGTTTTTTTAATCGTTATTCTTCTTTTTGGTGCCAAACGATTGCCGGATTTAGCTCGCTCTTTAGGCCGTTCGATTAAAGAGTTCAAACACGCCACCCAGGGATTAAAAGATGAATTTGATATGGACAAAATAGAAGAATCGCCGAAATCGCGTTCTTCTCAACAGCAAAGCAATAACGAAGTTCATACCAAACAAGAGCAGTCCCAGCAGAAAGAAACCAAAGAGCAATAACTGCTATTTCGGTCTGACCATCTTCAGCGTTTGCAAAACCCAAAGTTACATCGGTCTGATATTTATTTTCCAAACAATACAGGAAATCCCGACAACATCGGGATTTTTCTGTTTTTGATGCCGTTCAATATTTCTCCAAAATTCAACTTAATTAATACCAAAAAATGAATATCTTTCGTGAACTCGAAAAATTAGATTACATTTTTTCGGTAAATATAGAAATTTGCAACGAAATGAGAACAGCAACAAACGCTTAAAAAAACTTTTTTTTACTCAGATTAAGACACAAAATGAGAAAGGGTCTCCTTGTATTCGGCAGTTCAAAAACATAACCGCTATATCAGAGGCGAATTCAATTTAGTCAATGAAGTTGAACCATATCTCCAAAAAATTGAGAGGTTCTCCGATGTAAATGCGTTTATCGATGTATATTGGGAGAAAGCGCGTCTACGAGCCAAAGAAATCGACCAGAAGCGTGACCGGGGAGACTCGCTGGGCAAATTAGCCGGATTGATGGTTGCCGTTAAGGACAACATTTGTCTCGAAGGTGAACGCGTTACCTGCGCTTCGCGAATATTAGAAAATTTTATTTCCCCCTATGATGCCACTGTTATCAGCAAGTTATTGGCAGAGGACGCGTTGATCATCGGAAAAACCAATCTGGATGAATTCGGCATGGGATCTTCTACCGAGAGCTCAATTTTCGGCGCTAGCCAAAATCCGTTCGATAAGCAGCGCGTTGCCGGTGGCTCAAGCGGCGGATCGGCGATTGCCGTGGCCAAAGAGATGGCTGATTTGGCCTTGGGCAGCGATACAGGCGGTTCTATCCGCCAGCCAGCCGCATTTTGTGGCATTGTCGGGTTGAAGCCAACTTACGGAAGAGTGTCGCGATACGGGTTGGTGGCCTATGCTTCCTCACTGGATCAAATTGGCCCGTTTGGGAAATCGGTCCCAGATACAGCGCTTTTGTTAAATTGCATCGCCGGTGTGGATTCGCACGATTCAACCAGCATCGATAAACCGGTTCCGGATTACCTGGCAAATTTAAAGAAAGAAGGCGGGCCATTAACCATTGGAGTGCCCAAACAAAACTTTCAGAATGGCCTGGATGCGGAGATAGGCGACAACATCAATCGGGTGATTGAGCTGCTGAAGGAGCGGGAGGTGACGATTAAGGAGGTGGATCTCTTTTTATCCGAATATGCTATCGCCACTTATTACATCATTGCGACTGCGGAGGCTTCTTCCAATTTGGCCCGCTTCGATGGGGTGCGTTATGGCTATCGAGCCCAGGAGGTGGAAGATTTACAGGAAATGTACCGGAAAACGCGAAGTGAAGGCTTTGGCACAGAAGTCAAACGGCGTATCATGCTGGGAACATACACCCTGTCTTCCGGTTACTATGACGCTTATTATAAAAAGGCGCAGCAGGTTCGTCGTTTAATAAAAGAGCAATATGATAAGGTATTCAAAGGTGTTGATGTGCTGGTAACACCGACTACTCCTACGCCACCTTTCAAACTGGGTGAAAAATTGGATGATCCCTTACAAATGTATTTGTCCGATATTTATACCGTAACCGTCAATTTAGCGGGGATCTGCGCCTTGAATCTTCCCATCGGTCAAACCAATTCAGGATTGCCAATTGGCGCTCAGTTCATTTGCGGTGCTTTTCAGGAAGAACTTTTGTTGAAGGCAGCTTTCAATGTGGAGCAAATATTAATAAAGATTAAAGATTAAAGAAGAAAGAGTCACTAACAATTATTTTGACTATTATCATGTTGCCATTTCCACAGGTAACTAATATTCGAACTCTTTCAACCCTGAGGTATTCTTTAGATGCAATGTGAAGCTATCATTGGGCTGGAAGTGCATGCCCAGTTGTTGACCGAAGCAAAGATATTTTCTTCATCCAGTGCGGAATATGGTGGGGAACCAAATTCAAAAACTGATCCGGTCGTGCTGGGGTTACCCGGGGCATTACCGGTTCTGAATCGGCGGGCGGTGGAATTTGCACTGAAAATGGGTCTGGCAACTGAGTGTAAAATCGCCTCATTCAGTCGGTTTGCCCGCAAGCACTATTTTTATCCAGATCTGCCCAAAGGCTATCAAATTTCTCAATACGAATTACCGCTTTGCAGTGAAGGGTACGTGGAAATCGAGCTTGAAGATGGCAGCCCTAAGCGAATTGGCTTAAACCGCATTCATCTGGAAGAAGATGCTGGAAAGTCCATTCACGATCCGGTCATTTCCGGCGCAGATACCCTGATTGATTTGAATCGCAGCGGGGTTCCGCTAATGGAGATTGTGAGTGAACCGGATTTTCGTAGCGCTGAGGAAGCCTACGCATTTCTGATTCGCCTGAAACAACTGGTTACTTATCTGGAGATTTGCGATGGCAATATGGAAGAGGGTAGCCTCCGGTGCGATGCTAATGTGTCGGTTAAGCCGCATGAGTCTCAACAGTTTGGTGTTAAAACCGAAGTCAAAAACATGAATTCTTTTCGCAATGTGGAACGGGCCTTGACGTTTGAAATCGAGCGGCAAAAGCAACTGATTGAAAACGGTCAAATAGTTCAACCGGAAACACTGTTATGGGACGCCGACGCCGGAATCGCTCGCCCGATGCGGAGCAAAGAAGAATCACCAGACTACCGTTATTTCCCGGAGCCGGATATTCTGCCCTTAACAATTTCAAAAGCATGGATTGATGAGATAAAAAGCAGTCTTCCCGAGTTGCCCCAGCAAAGAAAGAAGCGATTTGTAACTCAGTATAATTTACCTGTCTACGATGCGGATATTCTGACCGATTCCAAAGAACTGGCTGATTACTATGAAGCGGTCGCTGCGAACTGCAGAGTTTACAAATTGATCAGTAACTGGGTGATGAGCGATGTACTGCGCATTCTCAATGACCAGAAACAGGAGATCAGGGATTTTCCGGTATCAGCGAGGGATTTCGCCGAACTACTGAATCTGATTGCGGATAATACTATCAGCCAAAAGATCGCCAGGACTGTTTTTGAAGAAATGTTGCAAACCGGGGAACAGGCTGGCGCTATTGTGAACAAGAAAGACCTGGCCCAAATCAGTGATGAGGGCGCATTGAATGAGCTGGTAAGCAGAATCCTTTCTGAAAATCCTAAGCAGGTTGATCAATACAAAGCAGGAAAAGAGAAGGTATTTGGATATTTTGTCGGACAGGTGATGAAAGCAACGCGCGGTAAAGCGAATCCCGCAGTGGTGAATAAATTATTGAAGGCAAAATTGAGGAAATAGACAGTGTTTGGAATGAAATTGTGTGTGGATAGATAACATTTCTGCCGGGGGAAAGTCTTCAGCTTCACTGACGTTGTATTGCTTATATGCGTCTTTCTAAACGCTTATAATGAGCGCTGTGGGAGGCATGGTTAATTAATACCGTCATTTTGATCGATAGCAAAAAATTTCTCGCAGAACGATTGTAAGTATTGCCGCGAGAGATTCTTCGGTCGTTACCTGCCTGACTGGCGTCGCAGGCAGGCACTCCTTCAGAATGACAAATCCGCAGTCCTCTGAATAAGCCTTCTAAAATTCTTTTTGAAAAAATTCACGGAGGTACAATGAAAGAATCTCCATCACCCATTACTTATGCCGGATATTTGCAATTAAATAAAATTCTCTCCAGTCAAAAGCGGAAGAGCGAAGAATTTGAAGCTCCCGCTCACGATGAAATGCTCTTCATTGTCGTCCACCAGACTTATGAATTGTGGTTCAAACAGATACTGCATGAGCTGGATTCCGTGATGGAAATGTTCAAAGCGGATTATGTGAATGAAAAAAATATGGGTATCGCCGTATCGCGGTTACATCGAATCGTAGAAATCCAGAAAATTTTGATCGACCAAATTCGGGTCTTGGAAACTATGACCCCGCTGGATTTTCTGGATTTTCGCAATTATTTGACACCGGCCTCGGGTTTCCAGAGCTTTCAATTCCGCTGCATGGAAATAAAATTGGGTTTAAAAACCCCGGAGCGCGTCAAATACAGCCAACAAGCCTATCATAATCTATTTGCGGAAAACGAACAAGAGCAGCTACTGAAAATGGAAGCGGAATCGACGCTGTTTGATTTAGTAGAGAATTGGCTGGAACGCACTCCGTTCTTAGAACTCAATGAGTTTCGTTTTCTGCAGGCTTACCAGGAGGCTGTCAATAAAATGCTGGCTTCAGAGAAAAAAGTTGTGGAGAAAAATCCGATGCTGTCCGGCACGGAAAAGCAGGAGCGGCTGCAATTAATGCAGGCCACCGAGAAACATTTTGAATCTATTTTTGATGAAGAAAAGCATAACCAATTGATAGAAGAAGGCCGCAGAAGGATGTCCTATAAAGCCACTCTGGCTTCCCTGTTCATCCATCTCTACCGGGATCAACCGATCTTGCATCTACCGTATAGGTTATTAGAAACCATGGTGGAAATAGACGAACTGCTGTCCAACTGGCGATATCGCCACGCATTGATGGTGCTGAGAATGATCGGCCGGAAGACCGGAACCGGTGGCTCTGCCGGATATGGTTATCTGAAAACAACCGCCGAAAAGCACCGCATCTATGCTGATTTGTTTAATCTCTCCACCTTCCTGATCCCCCGGTCCCAATTGCCGACGCTGCCGGAAGAAGTGGAGAGAAAACTGAGTTTCTATTTTACCCACTCAAATGGAAAAGGGAACCAGACATGAATATTCAACTGAATAATAAAAATGCAATAGTGTGCGGCAGTACCCGGGGCATTGGAAAAGCCGTTGCCTTAAAATTAGCTGAATTCGGTGCCAGCATCATCTTAATCGCCCGCAATGAATCGAAATTAAAAGAAGTACAAAATGAACTCCCTGCCAGGGAGGGACAATTGCACTCATCTATTTGTGTTGATTTCAACGAACCGGCTAAATTGGAAGAAGAACTTAGCAAGTTTTTGCGGCACAGCCCTGCCATTCATATTCTGATAAACAATACCGCAGGTCCCCCGCCTGGACAGGCCATAGACGCCGATATTCGAGAATACCTGGATGCCTTTTCCAGACATTTAGTGTGTAATCAGATTTTGACCCGGTCGGTCGTTCCGGGGATGAAAGCCGAACAATACGGGCGAATCGTGAACATCATCTCCACTTCGGTAAAGCAGCCTATAAAAGGACTGGGCGTTTCCAATACAATTCGCGGCGCGGTAGCGAACTGGGCCAAGACGCTCTCTATAGAGTTAGCTTCCTTCGGTATTACCGTAAACAATGTGTTGCCTGGCTACACCAACACCCAGCGATTGCACTCGTTAATGGAGAGCAAAGCCAGAAAGGCAGAAAAATCAGTTGCAGAGATCGAGGCAGCGATGAAAGCCTCTATTCCTGCGCAGCGATTTGCCGAACCGGAAGAACTTGCTAATACGGTATTATATTTGGCTTCTCCGGCGGCCGCCTACATCAATGGCATTAACCTGCCGGTTGATGGCGGGCGCACCTCATCGCTTTAATTTGACGATTTTAATGCCGCGTTACAAATCCCAAAACAGTGGCTGAATCATGGAATATATAAAAAATTTTATTAACGGGGAATTTATTAAGCCTATTTCCGAGCACTATTTTGATAATTTTGATCCGGCAGTTGGCGAAGTTTATTCCCACGTGCCGGATTCCGATCATCGCGATGTTGATGTTGCGGTGAAATCTGCGGAAAACGCCTTTTCGCATTGGTTGGTGATGCCGGTGAATGAACGATCCCGCCTCCTAATGAGAATCTCCGAATTGATCGAACAAAATTTAGACCAACTTGCCAAAGCCGAATCGGCGGACAACGGCAAGCCGCTATGGTTGGCGAAAACTGTTGATATTCCCCGTGCTGCCAGCAATTTTCGCTTTTTTGCAACCGGGGTCCTCCATTTTTTTAGTGAGTCCCATTTCATGGAAGATAAAGCTATTAATTACACTTTGCGGCAACCCATCGGTGTGGTTGGATGCATCTCGCCCTGGAATTTACCGCTCTATTTGTTCACCTGGAAGATCGCACCGGCTTTAGCGGTGGGGAATTGTGTGGTGGCCAAGCCATCGGAAATTACGCCGATGACTGCCTATCTGCTTGGCGAGATTTGTCAGGAAGCAGGATTGCCGCCCGGAGTTTTGAATATTGTGCATGGCACCGGTCAAAAGGTTGGCGCCGCAATTACGAAGCATCCGCGCACTCCGGCGATCTCATTTACCGGTGGTACCAAAACTGGCGCAGAGATTGCCGGAAAAGCTGCTCCCCAATTCAAAAAGCTTTCTCTGGAAATGGGGGGCAAAAATCCCAACATCATCTTTGCAGATTGTAACTATGATAAGATGCTGGAAACAACTATCCGATCTTCTTTTTCCAATCAGGGAGAAATTTGTTTGTGCGGCTCTAGAATTTTTGTGGAACGTTCTTTATATGAACGATTTAAGACTGAATTTGTGAATAGAGCCATACAGCTGCAAGTTGGTGATCCCCTAAATGAAGATACGCAACAAGGGGCAGTTGTCTCTCAAGAACATCATCAAAAAATTTTATCCTATATTGAATTGGCCAAAAAAGAAGGCGGAACGATCCTCTGTGGCGGCAAGGAGGTCAAGATAGAAGGACGTTGTAAAAATGGGTGGTTTGTAGAACCGACCGTTATCGAGGGATTACCTTATGACTGCCGGACAAATCAGGAAGAGATTTTTGGCCCGGTGGTTACGATCTTGCCATTTGATAGCGAAGAAGAAGTGATCGGTTATGCCAATAGCAACCAATATGGTCTCGCCGCTATTCTTTGGACGGAGAATTTGACGCGCGCGCACCGGATGGCCGGTCAATTAAAATCGGGCATAATATGGATAAACTGTTGGATGGTGCGTGATTTAAGAACGCCATTCGGAGGAATGAAAAATTCAGGGGTCGGGCGGGAAGGCGGCTTCGAGGCGATGCGGTTTTTTACTGAGCCGAAGAATGTTTGTATTCAGCTGTAGCCAGAATAGATTGATAGACATTCGCAACCAGGCTGGGTATAGCGCGAATTAAACACTACTTGAGGCAGTCCAAAGGACTCCTACGGAGAGCTTCCAACCCCTCACGTTGCACAGCGAGAGCTGTGCAACGAGTAGAAAGAATCTCGGGTAGGGTTTTAGGAATAACGCTATGAGGGAAAAGGCTGTTGTAGGTGAATTGTGGTTGGTAAGTGGTTTAGTTTGCGATGTATGTTATGTCCCTTACTACCTCACTTCGGCAAAAAGTTCGGAAACTTTCAGCTCAAATCCTTTCAAAATACCCTCGCCCTTAAGTGTCTGAGCCTCATCATATTGGGTAAATTCGGTGCTGGCGGTAAATACCAGAATAGAACGCGTTGGCGGTTCTACGATCCATACCCAATTAATGCCAATCGCAAAATATTCCTCAATCTTTTTCCGTAAATCCTGCCAGCGATCGGTCGGCGAGATGATCTCCACCGCCAATTCCGGGGCAATATCTAAAAATGAATCGGGGGTTGTTTTTTGCCACCTTTCCTTTGAAATAAAAATCAGGTCGGCTCCGCGCACCGTATCCGGGTTGCGTTGAGTGTAAATTCCGATCTCTCCTACCATAACTTTTCCCAACTGATGCTTTTTGACAAATGTACCCAAATGAAGCAAAAGTTCAGCTTCAATTGTGCTGTGTTCTGATTTAGTTGGACTCATCCTAACAATCCTCCCCTCTACAAGTTCACAGGGGCCGATATCTCCCATTTCATAGAGCTCTTCCCCGGTGATCAATTTTTCTTTTGCTTTGGTAGCGACTTTCATCTTTCAATCAACCTTTCTAAGAATTCAAAAATTTGCTTGAATACAAAATGTAAATGATTATTATAACAAAAACAACAGGGAGAAAATTCATGAATAGTCAGTCTTACAATTCATCCAGAGCACCGCAGCCGGTTGGATTATATCCCCATGCCCGCCGGGTGGGTAATTTGCTGTTTTTATCCGGCGTCGGCCCTCGTGAGCGGGACGCAAGAGAAATACCGGGCGTTGAACTGGATCAGCATGGAAATATCATTTCGTATGATATTGAAGCGCAGTGTCATTCGGTGTTTAAAAATGTCCGTTATATTGTTGAAGATGCCGGCTCAAGCTGGAACAACATTGTTGATGTGATGGTATTTCTAACTGATATGAAACGCGATTTCAAAAAATTTAATCAGATATATGCCGAGTATTTTAAAAATAACCAGCCCTGTCGTACGACAATAGAGATTAATCGATTGCCGACGCCAATCGCGATTGAATTAAAAGTGATTGCTGTGATTGACTAAGCTCAGAATTTTGGGTGGGTTAGCTGGCAAAATATTCATATTTTTTTAAAAAAATCCGATTCTATTTTTAGGTTAAGTAAAATTAGAATAAGGAGTTCAGGATCAATTCTAAAAGTCAACCGCTGAATATATTTTATGAATGATCGGGAGAGAGCTAAAATGCCTTCCACAAAAATGACCAAAACCCAGTTAAGAAAAGAACTTGCCCGGATCCAACAAAAGGTAGAAGAACTGGAATTAACTGTGAATCGTCATAAAGTGCTGCGCAATTCCTATCTGTCAAAAGCTGAAAAATTTGAGGTTATATTTCAAAATTCTCTGGATATTTTGGCTGTGCTCGATACGCAGAGCAATAAGGTCTTACATATAAGCGATCAGGTTCAAAATATGTTGGGACACAGGGCGGAAAATTTAATTGGCAAGCCTTTTCCCATTCTTTTTCCTGAAGAAGAAGAAAGGACCCGGCAAGAACGGTTGCAAGAGTTCCGCAATTTTGATACGGTTTTCTCAGATCAACCCTTTTTAAACGCCGATGGCTCGGTAGTTTTGATGGATTTAACCGCTACGTTAATTCCCTGGGATGATTCTAATGCAATTTTAGTGACTCTGCGCGGAACCGAAGAGCGTCGGCAGGCAGAAGCCAGACAGACGAAATTAATTGCCGAGTTGCAGGAAGCGCTGGAAACAGTAGAAGTATTGAGTGGATTTTTACCCATTTGCGTGCATTGCAAAAAGATCCGCGATGATGAAGGCTATTGGAATCAAATTGAAGAATATATTCGCGATCACTCCGATGCCGATTTTAGCCATAGTATCTGTCCGGAATGCCTGCAGAAATACTATTCAGAGTTTGACGATGATGAATAGTTTCAATTGCAAGGCATTGTCTATTTTTTAGCATCTGTGCTGTTTTCGTTGCTGTTGTTAAAGTTTAAAAATGCGAACCAGGACAAGAAATGAAGAACCCCTTTTATGGCTATAAAACTCTTTTGGGGAATCCAGAAAAAAATTTGGAAATATCAAAACAAATTCACATCTTTTCACATATAAAACCAGTTATCATTTAAATAGATGGAGGTAATCCATGAGTAATTTAGCTGCATTTAATTTTAAACAGTGGATTGACGATCACCGGCATTTGCTAAAACCGCCGGTTGGCAATAAAATGGTATTTGAGGACACTGAAGATTTCATCGTGATGGTGGTCGGTGGTCCCAATACCCGCAAGGATTTTCATTATAACGAAGGTGAAGAGTTCTTTTATCAGTTGGAAGGTGACATCACCCTTAAAGTGATGGACAACAACCAGATAGTGGATATTCCCATTCGCGAAGGCGATATTTATCTGTTGCCCCCCAAGGTGCCACATTCACCGCAGCGTCCGGCTAATACCGTGGGACTGGTAATTGAGCGCAAACGTCGTGAAGGGGAAAGGGATGGGTTCCAGTGGTATTGCGAAAACTGCGGCAACAAATTGTATGATGAATATTTCAAACTTGAAAACATCGTCACCCAATTGCCCCCGNNTTTTACCAGAACCATGAAAACCGTACCTGCAATAACTGTGGCGCGGTGATGGAACCGCCGCAGAAGAAATAACCTCCTGATAAGTAATTTAGAATAAATTTGTCGGAAGGATGTAGCACCTGTTGTTGTGCTCTGGCAGGACTACAAAAACTTAATAGCAAAATCGATATAATATGCTTAAAATAGATGTTCACACCCACATCATTCCTGAAAAATTGCCCAACTGGCGGGAGAAATTCGGCTACGGCGGCTTTATTCAATTGGAGCATCACAAACCTTGCTGCGCGCGGATGATGGTCGATGATCGCTTTTTTCGGGAAATTCAGCATAATAGCTGGGATCCGAAAGTCCGTATGGAGGAATGCAACCATACAAGCGTGGATGTGCAGGTGCTCTCCACCATCCCGGTGATGTTCAGTTACTGGGCCACTCCCGAACACGCATTGGACCTGGCAAGATTCCTCAACGACCATATTGCCGGAATCGTGGGTGAATTTCCCCGCCGCTTCATCGGATTGGGCACGCTACCCATGCAATCGCCAAAGTTGGCGATTAAGGAAATGGAAAGATGTGTTAGTGAACTGGGCCTGGCGGGTGTTGAAATTGGTACCCACATTAATGATTGGAATTTGAATCACGCACGATTGTTTCCGGTTTTTCAGGCAGCGGAAGAATTGGGCGCTGCCATTTTCGTTCATCCCTGGGATATGATGGGCAAAGAAAAAATGCCCGATTACTGGCTGCCCTGGTTGGTAGGCATGCCGGCAGAGACGTCTCTGGCGATTTGTTCCATGATCTTCGGCGGGGTATTTGAGCGGTTGCCCAATTTGCGGGTGCTGTTTGCACACGGAGGTGGTGCGTTTCCGGCAACGATTGGTAGAATCGAACATGGCTTTAATGTGCGCCCGGATTTATGTGCGATCGATAATGCCCACAAGCCCCGCAAATACCTGGGTAAGTTTTTTCTGGATTCGCTGGTTCACGATCCCAAAGTGTTATTGTATTTAATAGATTTGGTGGGAGCACACAAAATAGCGCTGGGTTCCGATTATCCGTTCCCGCTTGGCGAACAGGAACCGGGGAAAATGATTGAAACGATGCCGCAACTGGATGAGGCGCTCAAAGAAAAATTGCTGAATCAGAGCGCTTTAGCATGGTTAAAAAAAGATTTAAAGGAGTTTGTAGTTTAATTTTTTCTGACGTAATTTTCTCGCGTTCATTTAAAGATCATGGTGAAAATATAGAAATGCCCACACGTGCCCAAAAAATTCGGTTAAGCATCTTTGTCATCCTAACTTTCCTGGCTCTGATTGCCTTAATCGGATTTATAACCAGCCAGGAATTCCTCAAAAAAGTGGATACCTATTACATCGCTTATGAGAATGTATCTGTTAGCGGATTGGAGGTGGGAAGTCCGGTAAAATATTTGGGGATTAAAGTCGGGGTGGTGGAGGATATCCACATCGATCCTGAGAATGTAAATAGAGTGATTGTTAAAGTCGAATTACAGGATGGAACACCCATAAAAAACGATGCCCGGGCGGATATCAACACCATTGGGATTACCGGACTGAAGACCATAGAGATTCGTGGTGGAAGCAATGAGGCGCCGTTATTAAAAGAAGGGAAGTTTATTAGGGCGGGAACCTCGCTAACCGAAGAGATTACCGGAAAAGCAGAAGTGATTACCCAGAAAATGGAGGTGATTTTGAATAACCTTCAGGACTTCACCAGGCCGGAAAACCTGAAAAAGTTTGTTGATCTGGCGGAAAACACCAATTCGGCGTTTGTTAAAATGGAATCTCTGCTGGATGAGAATCGCCAGGATCTACGGGAAACAATTGAATTGAGTAAAAATACAGCAATCCGCTTGGAGGCGAGTAGCCAAACGCTGCAGGCGACTCTTGAAGATATAAGACGCATTGTGGGGAGCGACACAGTTCGGCAAATTCTGACCAATACCAGAGCCATTTCGCTGAAATTAAAGGAGGCAGATTTAGTAACGTTAATCGAGCAAGTGCAGGAAATCGCCATACAAACCAAGCAATTGTTAAACATGATGGATGAGGGTCTGGAGCGAGGTGGCCGTGATTTTCAGGAAAGCATGAGACAACTAAAAATCACCTCGGAATATTTGCAGGAATTCTCCCAATCTCTTCAGCAAGATCCTTCCGTAATCCTTCGCGGTACGGAAGTTAAAAATATGCCCGATGAATACCTCGAAAAGGACTAGAGCATAAGATTCTCACACAAATATTCAGGAAAGCAAATTATAAAAATGGTGAATCAAATTGTAATCATATTGGCCGGACTCCTTCTATTTGTTTCAGCTTGCGGAAAAAGAGCAGTGATCCGACAGCATTATATCATTGAGGTTCCTGTCGAAGTTGATTCGACTTTGCTCAGTAAACAGCCGCTCAGTAATGAATATTGTGAAATTTTACCGATAAAGGTGAGGCCCGCCTATGCTAAAAAGCGCATTGCAGTTCGTACCGGCAGCCATGAACTGGCTTATTACTTTTACCATGAGTGGGCAGTAAGACCGGAAAACGCCTTCATGAATCTGGTGGAAAGCTATTTACAAAATCAACGGTTCTTTGCCGGCGTTGCGAGTCATTTGTGGCGACAAAATCCGCGATACCAATTGAGTGTCAATGTGTATCAATTAGAAGCAATTCAAGAGAGACAACGATTGCTCGCTCATTTGCATATGGATTTCATCTTGCAAGACATCGTTTCTAGAGAAACTGTGGTATTTCATACATGTGATGAACGCCGTCCGCTTAGGGAAAGAAAAATCAATTTATTGGCAGAGACTGTGAGCGAAATATTAGAGACAGAGCTCCAAAAATTTGGTGACAAAATCAGGAACTATCTGCGTGAGGTTCCGCAAGCAATGCCCTCCACGGAAGAGCAATTATAATTTATTCTCATGAATCACAAAACTGAAAAAATCGAGCGTCAGAAGCCATCTTTTTCTTATCAGTTGGAAGGAGATGTATTATATCTGCGCCATGATTTTGTTCTCCTTACCCTGGATCAATATTTGCCGAACTTACTCCGGTTAATTGAAAAACGTCCCCGTAAATTTCTGACTATCGATTTAAGTGGGGTCAATCAGATCGACAGTGCTGGTGTGATCGCTTTGCAGCACTTACAACTCGTTGCCAGACGCAATAACATTCGCGTAAAACTCAGCGGTATCTCATCCAAAATTCAGCAGGTCATCGATTCATTTTCCGACGTAGAACAACGTGAGCCATCAATCCCCCAAAAAACCAGAATATTGGAAAGAATTGGCGGCAAAGTCTATTTTTTTCTGCAGGAATCCTTACCGGCATTTATGTTTTTGTTGGCCGATATCACCGTTTGGACAGTAAAGGATCTTTTTCGTTCCAAAGCCCATCGCAAAGGGGAATTCATCAATCAGGCGATTTTAATTGGTGTGAATGCCGTACCACTGGTAATGTTGATTACCTTTCTGGTCGGTCTGGTTCTCGCCTTACAGTCGGCTCAGCAATTGCGCCAATTTGGAGCGAATGTGTTTGTGGCTGACTTAACAGTGATTGCTATGACCCGGGAAATGGGGCCTCTGCTAACGGCAATCATGATTGCCGGTCGAAGCGGGTCTGCCATCGCCTCGGAAATTGCCACCATGGTGGTTACCGAAGAGGTTGATGCTCTAAAATCCATGGCCTTAAATCCGACTCGGTACGTTGTTATTCCCAAAATGCATGCCAGCTTGTTTACACTGCCGCTGTTAACCGTAATTGCCGATATCTTTGGGATTTTAGGCGGGGTGTTGATTGCTTATTTATATCTGGACGTGTCGCCGACCATTTTCTATAATCGGATGGTGGAAGTCTTATTTTTTAAGGATATTCTCACCGGTATTATCAAAAGTATTATTTTTGCAGCGGCGATTGTTTTAACCGGAAGCTTTTACGGATTTCGCGCCCGGGGCGGTTCGGAAAGTGTGGGGCGCGCTACAACCCAGGCTGTGGTTACGGCCATCTTTTTGGTGATATTGACCGATAGTATTTTAGGGCTGATTCTCTATTGAGAAGGGGAAATGTTCAATGAATGTTTTTGGAATAAAAGTTTGAAACTCGAAACTCGAAACTCGAAACTCACAATTGAGATAATGCCAACAAAGATTATAAATGTGGAACAACTCTCCGTATCTTTTGATGAGCGACCGGTGTTGCAAAATATCTCCTTTAGTGTTTATGAAAATCAGGTTACGGTCATTCTGGGTAGAAGTGGTTGCGGAAAGTCGACAGTGCTCAAGCATTTGATTGGTTTATTTCCGCTGCAAGCGGGAGAAATTAAAGTAATGGATACCGATTTAAGAAATATCGATGAAGGTGCTCAGGAAAAACTCGCTCTGCAAATGGGGGTGCTTTTCCAGAATGGTGCTCTGTTAAATTCACTTACGGTCGGTGAAAATGTTGCCATCCCTCTTGAGCAACATACCCAGCTATCCGATAGCTTTGTTGAAGATATCGTGCGCCTGAAATTAAGTTTAGTTGAATTGGCCCATGCCCGCCATTTGTATCCGGCTCAGATTTCCGGGGGGATGCGCAAACGAGCAGCATTAGCCAGATCGATTGCATTGGACCCGCCATTACTATTTTGTGATGAGCCTTCCGCCGGTTTAGACCCGGTAACCCTCTCAGCTCTTGATCAATTAATCCTTCGACTTAAAAATCAGTTGGGGATGACTATCGTGCTGGTTACCCACGAGGTTGCCAGCATTCGTCGTCTGGCAGATCGGATAGTATTTCTGCACAATGGCACTGTGCTTTTCGAGGGCTCGTTAGAAGATGCTATGAACTCTGCTATATCGGAAATTAGAGATTTTTTTCAAAAATCTACCAAATAAATTTACAGGGATGATATATTTAAGCATATGATGTTAACCACCACCATTGGCGCATCTAATNNTTTTTTCAAAAATCTACCCAATAAATTTACAGGGATGATATATTTAAGCATATGATGTTAACCACCACCATTGGCGCATCTAATTATCAATTCGATACCAATCAACCTTTTAACATTTCTATTCCTCTGCAATTCAACGGTGTTCAACCCAATCATTTTGATGCCGAACCCGCAGTTTCCCGGCCTATGGGATCAGGAGGTTTTATTGGCGATACCCGAAGGGGGGGCAGTTGTAATGTAGAGGAATACCGGCTGATACCGCACTGTAATGGCACTCATACCGAATGCGTCGGGCATATTTCGGATGAGCGGGTTTCGCTTCAACATATCTTCAAAAACTGCCTTATACCAGCCACGTTGACTACAGTAAGGCCGGAGAATGCGCAAAACACTAAGGACAGTTATGTTCCGGACAAGCAGAATGAAGATGACTTGATTACCCGCAATATTCTTCAGCAAGCCCTGCAAACCAAACCGCCGGCGTTTCTAAGAGGATTAATTATACGCACCCTGCCCAATGAGGCAAGCAAAACCACCCGGATTTACACGCAAAATCCCCCGCCCTTTTTTTCATTAGAGGCGATGAAATTTATCGATCAGCTGAACGTTCAACATTTGCTGGTGGATATTCCTTCACTGGATCGAACGTTTGATGAGGGCATGTTGAACGCCCACCGAATATTCTGGAATATTCCCCGTGAAAGTAATAAAATTGGTGACCATACACACCTGCACAAGACGATTACCGAAATGATTTATGTACCGGATAAAATAGCAGACGGGCAATATCTGGTCAACATCCAAATTCCTGATATTGTAGCAGATGCTGCTCCAAGTCGAATCTTTCTCTTTAAACCAATATTAAAGTGAGGCCAAAAGGAATGTTTGCTCGCATTAAATGGACACCCCACCTGGTTGACTTGTTTGTGGTATTTATCGGCGTCACTGCGGCTTTTATGCTGGAAAGTTGGCGGGCAGATAACCAGGAGAATCAGTTAGAAGAGAAGTATTTGAATAGTCTATATAAAGATATTTCGACTGATCTAACCAAGTTAGATTCGGTGGTGAGTTTCAATCAACAGGCGTTGAGACAAACTAACCAATTGATGACAATTTTAAAAGCCGATCGATTACAAAGCGATTCAATTGGATTGCTGATGGCTACTATGGCGCAATCTGAGTTATTCAGACCCATTACCAGCACTTATGAGTCGATAAAAAGCAGCGGTAATCTTGGGGTTATTTCAAATTATAATTTAAAGGAGACAATAGTTAAATATTATCAATATTATGAATACTCGCGCGTTCTGGAAGAGGTGAGTGAACGCTTCATCAACCAATATATTTTTCCTTTCTTCTATGAAAATTTTGATATGATGAGTGGTGATTTCATCAATAGAGAGCGATTAAATGATATTAAATTTAGGAATTTGATCGTAGGGTATCGAGGGATGACTGCTCAGAACCTGGAATTTTATAAGGAAGTTCGTGCCGCCTGTAAGGATTTACAGGGGCAGTTGGCAACTGAATTGAAGAAAACAGGCCTGTTTACTCCACAAAATAGCCTGACGGGGAAATAGAACATGGATTACCGACTGGACAAATCGTTTGCGGCGGAAATGGATCAGAAAGATCCGTTCTCAGAATACCGCGAGCAATTTCATATTCCCCGCAATGATGACGGATCAGAATGCATTTATTTGTGTGGAAATTCGTTGGGACTGCAGCCCCAAACGGCCCGACAATATGTGAATCAGGAATTGGAAGATTGGGCAAAACTGGCCGTTGAAGGTCACTTCAAGGCTCGCCATCCCTGGCTGCATTATCATGAAATTTTGGCCGGGCCAACTGCGCGACTGGTTGGCGCTAAGTTGGAAGAAGTCGTCATTATGAATTCCTTAACGGTTAATTTGCATTTAATGATGGTTTCTTTTTATTGCCCCACGCCAAACCGTTTTAAAATTTTAGTCGAAGCGAATGCTTTTCCTTCCGACCGCTATGCAGCTACATCTCAAATCAGATTTCACGGCTATAATCCTGTAGATGCTTTAGTTGAATTGCCCTTACGCGACAGTGAGGTCACACATCGAATTGAAGATATTGAAGCCTTCATCGAGGAAGAAGGCAACTCAATCGCTTTGATTTTATTGGGAGGCGTCAATTATTATACCGGCCAGGTGTTTGATATGCACAGAATTACAGAGGCAGGTCATGCAAAAGGCTGTCTGGTGGGAGTTGATCTGGCTCATGCCATTGGGAATATCGAGTTAAACTTGCATGATTGGGAGGTAGATTTCGCTGTGTGGTGTTCCTACAAATATCTCAATTCCGGTCCCGGTGGAATCGCTGGCTGCTTCGTTCACCAAAAGCATGCTGAAGATCGCACCCGGAAACGTTTTGCCGGATGGTGGGGCCATAACAAAGAAACCCGTTTTTCGATGCCGCCCCAATTTGAGCCCATCGGTGGTGCGGAAGGCTGGCAATTAAGCAATCCGCCAATACTTCCCTTAGCGGCATTACGGGCATCATTAGAATTATTTGATCAGGCCAGGATCGAAAAGCTTCGCCAAAAAAGCAAGCTATTAACCGGCTATTTAGAATTTTTAATTGATGACTTAGGGGAACGCAAAGTCACCATCATCACCCCGGGTGCTCCTGAAGACCGTGGGTGTCAGTTGTCTTTAGTGGTAAAACAAAACGGAAGGGACGTGTATCAAAAATTGGTTTCGATGGGCGTGGTCTGCGACTGGCGGGAACCGGATGTGATTCGAGTTGCCCCAGCACCATTTTATAATTCATTTACAGAAATTCATCGGTTTGCGGAAATTTTAAAATCGCTATTGACTGCACAGGATTTGTGATGAAGAAAGAACATATTACCATTATTGGCGCTGGATTGGCAGGATCCCTCCTGGCGATTTACCTGGCTAAAAAGGGATTTCGGGTTAGTGTATACGAACGTCGACCGGATATGCGCAGAGAAACAATATCTGCCGGACGTTCAATTAACCTGGCCTTATCTACTCGCGGCATCCACGCCTTACAAGAAGTGGGATTGGCCGATAAAATCCTTGGACAGGCAATTCCAATGAAAGGGCGAAAAGTGCACACAACCGATGGCGAATTGACCTTTCAACCCTACGGGAAAAGGGGGAATGAGGTTATCAACTCCACTTCCCGGGGCGATTTAAATCAAATATTGATGGACGCTGCGGAAGAATATGAAGATGTCTATTTTTATTTCGATCAATTTTGTACGGGGGTTGATTTCAGTACTGGCGAGGCCCAATTTCGGAATGAAAGAAGCGGAGAATATATTACCGTAGCCGCTCAACCGCTCATTGCGTGTGACGGTGCGAGTTCTGCTGTGCGGATGGAAATGCAGAAGGTGGGAAGGTTTAATTTATCACAATCGTATCTGGAACACGGCTATAAAGAACTTTCCATTCCGGCAGGATCTGGGGGCTATTTTCAAATAGAAAAGACCGCCTTACATATTTGGCCGCGTCATACCTTCATGCTGATTGCTCTCCCCAATTTAGATGGCAGTTTCACCTGCACCTTGTTTTTGCCCTTTAACGGAAAACATAGCTTTGCCGGTCTTTCTTCCCAAAACAAAGTCAATCGTTTTTTTAAAGAACAATTTCCTGATGCCTTCACCTTAATGCCCACCCTGGAGGAAGAATTCTTTGGTAAGCCGACCGGTAGTTTGGTGACAATTAAATGCTTTCCCTGGCATTTGGCAGACAAAGCTCTGTTACTGGGTGATGCTGCGCATGCCATTGTGCCATTTTACGGACAGGGGATGAATTGCGCATTTGAGGATTGCACCCTGTTAAACAGCTACATTGAAAAATATGGTCCGGAATGGCAAAAAGTGTTTGCTAAATATGAAAAATCTCGTAAAGCTGATACGGATGCTATTGCAGACCTGGCTCTGGAAAATTTTGTTGAAATGCGAGATAAGGTGTTAGATCCCAAATTTGTGCTAAAAAAACAACTGGAATTAAAGTTGGAACAAAAATTTCCCGGTAAATATTTTTCCAAATATACCATGGTGACTTTTCATCGCTTACCCTACTCTAAAGCCAAACGGAAGGGGGAACGCCAGGATAAAATATTGATGGAAATGTGTGAGTCAATTAATGATTTGGCGGAAGTGGATTTAGACCGGGTTTATTCGAAACTGAAAACCCTAAAAAAATGAAATAAGATTATCAGGCTTTAGCCTGCCATTAAGTGATTAAAATTTAAATTAAACGCAAGCTAAAGCGTGGTAATCCTACTATTGATTAAAATTATGTACTCCCAAATCTTGCTGAATGATAATAAAATTTTAAACCGGTCGTTTTACAATCGAGCTACCTTAACAGTTGCCAGGGAACTCCTCGGAACATATCTGATCAGAAGAATTGGCCATGAGCAATTGATTGGCAAAATCGTGGAGGTGGAGGCGTATATCGGAGAAGATGATCCCGCCTGTCATGCTTCCCGCGGTAAAACCAACCGTACGGCTCTCATGTTTGGCCCTCCCGGATATGCTTATATTTATTTCATCTATGGAATGTATTATTGCCTGAATGCAGTTACCGAGGCAGAAGGATTTCCCGCCGCAGTATTAATTCGGGCTGTCCAGCCAATCGCTGGAATTGAAAAGATGAAGAAGTTGCGGAAAAACTCCCGACTTCATCAATTAACCAACGGCCCCGGGAAACTGTGTCAGGCCTTTGCATTGGATAAAGGCTTGAATGGGGTTGATCTTTGTAGTGGCGAGGTTTTTATCAGTGCAGGAGAGGCGGTCTCAACGGCACATATTTCGGTAAGTTCGCGGATTGGAATTCGAGAAGGCAAAGATGCTCCCTGGCGTTTTTATATTAAAGATAATGCTTTCCTGTCAAAATAATCAAAAAATTTGTTTCTTCACAGATTACATTCTAATATATTTCTTGTTACTTTGGAAAAAGTGGCAGGAATTATTTCTATATTCATTTTAAAGAAAGTGATACTTAGTTATATCAATAACGTACGGATACTGTAATGCAAAAGTTAAGGAAACAAAGAGACAGAGGAATGAACGATGAATATAATTTTCATAGCCGGCTTATTGGCCATTGGCATAATTATAGGAGTTCTTAGTGTAATACTTATCAACAAACATAAAGAAAACCATGCAAAACAAAATGCCAAGGAGATATTAGAAGAAGCAGAGCGGAATGTAAAAAAATTAGAAAGAGACGCCTATATTAATGCGAAGGAAAAATTTCAAAAAGAGCGCTTCCAATTACAAAAGCAATTAAAGCATCGTGAAGCAGAAATCTCCAAAAACGAGGACCGTATTCGGCGGCGGGAGAAGGAGTTAAGGCGTCAAGATGACAGTTTGAAAGAGCGTGAATCCACCTTACGCAAGCAGCAAAAACAGATCGATCAAACCCAGGGGCGAATTTCGGAGCAGGAGAAGAAAGCCAGAGAGATCGTAAATCAGCAAATTGAGCGGCTGGAAAGCTTGAGTGGATTGAATCGCGATGAAGCCAAGAAGCAACTGTTAGAGTTTCTCACCAATCAAGCAAAATCTGAAGCAGCTCAAATGGTGATGGCTATAAAGAAGGAAGCTACCGATCGCGCCCGCTGGGAAGCCAAGGAAATCATGGCTTATGCCATCGAGCGGATGGCGACCGATTATACCATGGAATCCACTTTGGTCACTGTCTCTCTCCCCAATGACAACTGGAAAGGTTTGATTATTGGACGGGAAGGGAGAAACATCAAAGCATTCGAAGCGGCAACCGGCGTTAAAGTCATAGTTGATGACACCCCTGAAACAGTGGTCATGTCCAGTTTCGATCCCATTAAAAGAGAAGTGGCGCGATTGACGATGGAGAGCCTGATCAAAAAGAAAAATATCAATCCGAAAGCCATTGACAGCGAAGTGGAAAAAGCTCAGGAAATCGTTGAAGAAAACATCGAAAAGGCTGCCAAAGAAACCTTATCGGAATTGAAAATTAATAATGTAGATCCGGAATTACAGAATTATCTGGGGCGATTGAAATACAGGAGCAGCTACGGTCAGAATATTTTGCAGCACTCCAAGGAAGTTGCCTGGTTGGCGGGTAACATGGCAGCAGAATTGGGCCTGGATGTTGCTCTGGCTCGTCGTGCCGGTTTATTTCACGATATTGGTAAAGCTGTCAGTAATGATTCGGAGGGCAGTCACGTGACCATTGGGGTGGAGATTACCACCAAATGTAATGAAGATCCGGTGGTTATTAATTCCGTACTGGCTCACCATGAAGAGGCTGAGCCAATCTCGCCCGTTTCTGTTTTGGTAACTGCTGCCGACCGCATTAGCGGTGCGCGTCCCGGGGCCCGGAGAGAATCTCTGGAAGTTTATGCCCAACGAATTTCCAAATTGGAAGAATTAGCCAACTCATTTGAAGGTGTTGCCAAAACTTATGCGCTTTCGGCAGGACGGGAAATTCGGGTGATGATTCAACCGGAAAAATTAACCGACGCCGAAGCAGATATGTTGGCCTCCGATATTGCCCGTAAAATTAAGGATACCATGGAATATCCGGGGCAAATAAAAGTGATGGTGATACGGCAGTTGGTGGCACAAAGCACTACGGATGAGCACTTATCATCCAACAATCGGTCTGAAAAAGTAATGGCTGTCAATTAACTACTGGCTAGGATGAACGTCCATTATGCCCAATCGCGACCAAGTTCGTCCGGTAGGCGTGGCCGGAGAATTTTTTCCGCTCAATAAAGATAGGTTAGAGAGCAAAATTAGTTTTTTGTTAGAAAATGCTCCTCAATTGTCTTTCCCACGACCCATACGGGCTATGATTGTTCCTCATGCCGCTTATACGTATTCCGGAGGAGTGGCGGCCCGTGCATTTCGTCAAATTATGCATCATCATTATGAGCTCATTGTTGTCATTGCTCTCAGCCACAGTGAAAAATATGCATACACTTCTCTCTATCCCGGTAAAGCTTTTCAAACACCGCTGGGGAATATTGCCCTGGATGTTAACTTTATCGATCAATTGGTAACCGTTAACTCGGATATCCTGCTTTCAGTAACCGGTTTCGCCCCCAGCGAACACACTATTGAAGTGCATCTGCCATTTTTAATGTGGATGGCACATCGGGCTAAGTTGGTCCCCATGATGATGGGAATGCAGGAAAGCGACGTCATTCAATCGGTATACACGGCGCTTTCCGAAGCACTCAAAAATAAAAATTTTTTGATAATCGCCAGCAGCGATTTATCCCATTATCATCCGGATGAAAAAGCTCGCACCCTCGATCAGGTAGTGATGGAGAATGTAGAACATTTTGCTCCCGATCAGCTTTATGTTGACATAAAAAAACGCAAATGTGAGATGTGCAGTTATGGTCCCACAATTGTCGCAATGAAGGTTGCCAAAGCTTTGGGCGCCACGGAAGGACGCCTACTCTTGTATCGAAATTCGGGGGATATAAATGGAGATTTGGATAAAGTTGTTGGGTATTTATCAGCGGTGTTTTACTAATTCTGGTGTTCATTTTAATAAAAGGGTTAATCACATCCACCCGACGTATACACACCTTATGACCCGGTATAGAAATATCTTGCTTCAATGTATTGAAAAAATAATCGGAAATTCATATCTTTCTATTTTTTAAGAATACATTTGTGAAGGATTTTTTGGTCAACGCTTGTTCATTCAGCAAAGGAGAGATATATGTCTGAAGACATGGAACACAGGGGTCAATGGAGTTCTAAAATCGGATTTGTATTTGCGGCAGCGGGATCAGCCATCGGTTTGGGAAATATCTGGCGATTTCCTTACGTGGCGGGTCAAAATGGTGGCGCAGCGTTTGTTTTAATCTATTTAATATGTATTGTGTTAATTTGTTTGCCCTACATGTTTGCAGAGCTGGCACTGGGGCGCCGGTCTCAGAAGAATCCGATCGGTGCTATTCTGGCCATTACACCGAAAAGCGGATGGGTTCTGATCGGGGTTCTGGGGGTTGTGACCGGATTTTTTATCCTTAGCTTTTACTCTGTAATCGCAGGTTGGGCCTTCGGCTATATTTTTAAATTATTATTCTCCATCACGACGCCGTTTGAAGAATTTATCGCTTCTCCCGGTACGGTTATTTTTCTGACGGCTTTGTTCTTACTGTTTACGGTGCTGGTTGTCTACGGAGGTATTGAAAACGGAATCGAGCGCTGGGCCAAATTGCTCATGCCGATACTTTTAGTATTGATGATTATTTTAATTATTCGCAGCGTTACTTTGCCCGGCTCTGGCCCGGGACTGGAATTTTTACTTAATCCGGATTTTTCGAAAATAACCGGCAAAACCATTTTGGCCGCTCTCGGACAGGCATTCTTCTCACTCAGTCTGGGAATGGGCTTAATGGTTACCTATGGATCCTATCTCTCCAAAAGGGACAATATTATTACATCCGGTGTCTATGTTGCCATTTTCGATACCCTGATTGCTCTCTTAGCCGGACTAATGATTTTTCCGGCACTTTTTGCATTTGGCGAAAAACCCGGAGTTGGTCCGACCTTGGTATTTAAAGTATTGCCGGAAATGTTTCAGCAAATTCCGGCCGGAAATCTGGTCGGCGCAGCATTTTTCTTGTTACTTTCCATTGCGGCATTGACCTCCACTATTTCTTTGTTGGAAGTCCCGGTTGCTTATCTGGTTGATGAAAAACGCTGGAAACGCAAGTATACGGTTTGGGTGGTCGGCGGCATCATTTTTATTTTAGCATTGCCCTCAGCCTTATCTCAAGGTGCAGTGGGAGCGTTGAGTGAAATTTCCTTCTTAGGAGGACAAAGCTTTTTAGGATTTATGGACTATCTGTGGGGCAATATTTCGCTGGCATTAGGTGCACTGTTGCTTAGTATATTTGCCGGCTGGGTCTGGGGAGCGGTGAACGCAGCCGGAGAAATCTACCAGGGAAGTTCATTTTTTAAAAACAAGTTGTTTGGATTACCATTTACCAATGCCCAGGTATGGGGCTTTTTCATCCGCTTTGTTTGTCCGATTGTTATTTTTATTGTGTTACTGAATATTTTTCAGGTGTTTTAGGGGCCTTGTTGTTTAACCATCGGGAGATAGAGTGTTGGAGTGTTCGAGTGTTATCGTCTTGGGTATTCGGGGCACCTTTCCATGTTAGCATACGAACACGATCACACAAACACACTTGACTGCTTTTCTAAAACACCAAAAAATAATTCTGAAAGGATATCCATTTGCGGTGAATTTACAGTCGGCAGTTGGAAAATAGAGGAATAACAATATGAACATGAAAAAAGCAGAAACAGTGCGCAGCTGGGAAATTTGCTTTCCCAATGATGCCAACCCCCATGGCACCATGTTTGGCGGTAAGCTGATGGCCATTATGGATAAAATTGCGGCCATTGCCGCCAGCCGCTATGCGGAAAGATTGGTTGTGACAGTATCTACCGAAGCGATTGCCTTTAAACATCCGGTGAGGGTGGGGGATAGAATCCAAACAATAGCCAGAGTCGTTTGGTCAGGAAAGACCTCTTTAGTGGTTAAGGTGAATGTCTATGCGGAAAATCCGATGCATTCCAAAAGAGAACATTGTACCAGTGCTCATTTTAATTTTGTCGCCCTGGACAAAACCGATAAGCCTATCCAGGTACCACCTCTGCTGGTGGAAACCGAGCAAGAGCAACGTGACTACAAAGTCGCTGAATTTGTCAAAACGCAGGCGTTGGAGCGAAAGAAAAAAATTGCCGAAAGTTATTAATAAGAGGATTTTAAAAGCGTTGATTGAGTATTAGGAAGTGTGGCTTTAATAACCTGTACATCAAATATATGAGCAACCAACGTCGATCTGTGCAGACGATTGTCCGCTATGCATTGCTTCAACTGCCGGAAATCGTCCTGATAGCTTTAATTCTGTTATTGGTTCGCAATTGGATTAACATTCCTATGTGGATTGTGGTTAGTATTGTCCTGGTAATGATCGCCAAAGATGCCATCCTTTACCCATTTGTTAAAAAAGCCTATGATCCCAACCGCTCTCGTAACCGTGCTGCCGAAATTGGTCGGACCGGAGTTGCGACAGATCGTCTCGCGCCGAGTGGTTATGTGCAGATTAGGGGAGAATTATGGAAGGCAGTGGTTATTGAAGGATTCCCTCCGGTGGAGAAGGGCACAACTGTTCGCGTCCGGGGCGTACAACAATTAACGCTGCTG
>JABAHQ010001941.1_pt7 | contig 54969 bp, 54 predicted proteins | sample 7062091 | NCBI WGS metagenome assembly JABAHQ01 (sample SAMN14534359, study PRJNA622989) | marine sediment metagenome | biome: marine biome [ENVO:00000428]; feature: marine pelagic biome [ENVO:01000023]; material: deep marine sediment [ENVO:00002113] | place: India: Gulf of Kutch | collected...
AGCCGTGGACTGGTGAGAAATGCGGGCTAGAGGCAAGTCCTGTCTCAGATGATGCCTTCGCGCTCCAGCCGCGCGATGCGCTCGTCACTGTACCCGAGCTCGGCGAGGATCTCGGCGCTGTGTTGACCGTGATCGGGCGCGGGTTGCTCCACTGCGAACTCGTAGTCGCTCAGCTTCACCGGAAAGGCGAATTGTGTGAACGGGCGAGCGTTCTCTTCCGTGGTGACGAAGACGCCACGCGCCTGTAGGTGCTCGTCGTGCATGGCCTCGCCGAGGGTGAGCACCGGGGCGGCACAGCAATCGGCTCGCGCCAGCCGCTCGCACCAGCGTGCCTGGGTGTCGGATTTGAAGATGGCGGCGACCTCGGCGCGCACGGCCTCCGCCTCCTCCCCCGAGACGAGGTGTCGATCGCTGAGATCCGGCCGCCCCACGGCCTCGCAGAAAGCGCGCCAGAATTTGTGCTCGAGCGCACCGAGCGCCATGTAGCGTCCGTCACCGGTCTCGTACACGCCGTAGCAGGGCAATCCGCCCGTCAGCGTATCGGCACCGCGCGGGCGGGTGGCGCCTTCCTCGAGCCAGGTCGCCAACGGCACGACTGCGTGCGCCAGCGCGCAGTCGGTCATGGAGACGTCCACGTGGCGACCTTCGCCCCCGCGCTGCACGTCGAGAAGGGCGGCAAGAATACCCATCGCCGCGCTGAGCGCGCCCCCGGCCAGATCGGCAACCTGGAAATTGCCCAGGACGGGCGGCCCCCCGCCCGCCCCGCTCTGCTCCACGATACCTGCGTAGGCGCAGTAGTCGATGTCGTGCCCGGCGCGCATGCGATAGGGGCCCCTCTGCCCGTATCCGGTGATCGAGCAGTAGACCAGCCGCGGGTGGAGCGCATGCAACGCCTCGTAGCCGAGGCCCAACCGCGCCATCACTCCCGGGCGAAAGGCCTCGACCAGCGCGTCCGCGCTATGTGTGAGCTCGATGAACACGTCGCGCCCTGCGGGTTTCGAGAGGTCCAGCTTGAGCGCGCGCTTGTTTCGGTTCACGAGCCGGAACAGGCTCGGCCCCAGAGCGCGCGCGTAGTCACCACCCCGCGGGGCCTCGACTTTGATCACGTCCGCGCCCATGTCGCCGAGGTGCAGCGTGCACATCGGGCCCGGCAGAAGCCGGGTGAGATCCAGTATGCGCAGACCTGCGAGCGGTTTCGGGCGCACCATGAGGGACTTGGTTAAAATACGCGACTCGACCGGTGAGACTATAATGCCGCGCCCGCACGCGCCGTCAATCACACCGTTCCCTGCTCCACCGGCGATGTCACCGGCTGACAGGCCATCTCCGTGAGGGGACGCCCTGCGGCTGCGAACGGGGTCGAGCGCGCTGGTGTCGACGACGCGGGTGCATGGCCCTGAAGGGAGGGCATCGATGGAACGCGAAGCGATGGAGTTCGACGTGGTCATCGTGGGCGCCGGCCCCTCCGGGCTCGCCGCCGCGATCCGACTGCGCCAGCTCGCCGCCGAGCACGAGCGTGAGGTGAGCGTTTGCGTGCTGGAGAAGGGCTCCGAGGTGGGCGCCCACATCCTCTCCGGCGCCGTGCTCGAGCCCCGCGCATTGAACGAGCTCATCCCCGACTGGAAGGACAAGGGCGCCCCCCTGCACACGCCCGCCACCGAGGACCGCTTTGCGTATCTGACACGGAGCCGCGCCTTCCGGCTGCCGACGCCGCCGCAGATGCGCAACGAGGGCAACTACATCATCAGCCTGGGCAATCTGTGCCGGTGGCTCGCCGAGCAGGCCGAGGCGCTCGGTGTCGAGGTGTTTCCCGGCTTCCCCGCCGCGGAGGTCCTCTACGACGAAGGCGGCGCCGTGCGCGGGGTCGCGACCGGCGACATGGGAGTGGCCCGCGACGGCAGCCGCAAGCCGAGCTACGAGCCGGGGGTCGAGCTGCACGCCAAGCAGACTCTCTTCGCGGAGGGCTGCCACGGCTCGCTCACCAAGACCCTCATCGAGCGCTTCAAGCTGCGCGAGGGGTCCGATCCCCAGACGTACGCCATCGGGATCAAGGAGCTGTGGGAGGTGGACCCGGCGAAGCACCATCCCGGGCTCGTCGTGCACACGGTGGGTTGGCCGCTCGACAGCAAGACCTACGGCGGGTCGTTCCTCTACCACCTGGAGAACAATCAGATCTCGGTCGGGTTCGTGATCGGGCTCGATTACCGAAATCCTCATCTCAGCCCCTTCGATGAGATGCAGCGCTTCAAGCTGCATCCGGCGGTGCGGGCGACCTTCGAAGGCGGGCGCCGGGTGTGCTACGGCGCCCGGGCGCTCGTGGAAGGCGGCTTTCAGTCGCTGCCCAAGCTCACCTTCCCCGGTGGAGCCCTCATCGGCGACACCGCCGGCTTCCTCAACGTACCCAAGATCAAGGGCACGCATACGGCGATGAAGTCGGGGATGACGGCGGCCGAGGCGGTGTTCGAGACGCTCGGGCAGGACAGCGGGTCCGAGGTCAGTGCCTATCCCGAGCGGCTCAAGCAGACCTGGCTGTGGTACGAGCTCAAGTCGGTGCGCAACATCCGTCCGAGCTTCCGCTGGGGGCTGTGGGGCGGCATCGCCTACGCCGGGCTCGACACCTACCTGCTACGCAACCGGGCCCCCTGGACCCTGCGCCATCGCCACGCCGACCACCAGACCCTCAAAAAGGCCAGCGAGAGTCCGAAGATCGAGTATTCGAAGCCCGACGCTCAGATCACTTTCGACAAGCTCTCGTCCGTGTATTTGTCGAACACCCTTCACGAAGAAGACCAACCGGTCCACCTGCAGCTCAAGGACGATTCGATACCGGTTCAGGTCAACCTGCCGGAGTACGATGCACCGGAGCAGCGCTATTGTCCCGCCGGGGTCTACGAGATCGTGCGCGACGACGACGGCGCCAATCCGCACCTGCAGATAAACGCAGCCAATTGCGTGCACTGCAAGACCTGCGATATCAAAGATCCCCGGCAGAACATCGACTGGGTCACACCCGAGGGCGGCGGCGGGCCCAATTATCCGAACATGTGAGGGAGGTTGATCATGGCTTGTAGGAGCCCCCTTGGCCGCGAATTATCCATCTTGACCACTCTCGAATAAGGAATCCGCTCGCTTCCCCTGGTCGCCACCCCAATCTCAGAGGATCACCGTCATGGCCGTGTACAAGGCACCACTGCGCGAGATGCGCTTCGTCCTGCACGAGATGCTGGATGCGGAGCGTACGTTCAAATCACTCGGCTTCGAGGAGGCGACACGCGACGTCATCGACGCGATTCTCGAGGAGGCGGGGAAGCTCAGCGAGGAGGTCATCTTCCCCACCAACCGGACGGGCGACGAGGAGGGGTGCGTATTCGAGAACGGCGTGGTACGCACGCCCTCCGGCTTCAAGGAAGCCTACAGGCTGCTCTCCGAGGGAGGCTGGACGGCCCTGGCCTGCGATCCGGCTTACGGCGGGCAGGGGCTGCCCGAGACGCTGAGCTTTTTCGTGGACGAGATGGTGGGATCGGCCAACGTGGCTCTCAGCCTCTATCCGGGTCTCACGCACGGGGCTTACGTTTGCCTCAACGAGGTGGCGAGCGACGACATCAAGCGCACGTACCTGCCCAAAATGGTCCAGGGTGCATGGAGCGCCACCATGTGCCTCACCGAACCCCACTGCGGCACCGATCTGGGCATGGTGAAGACCAAGGCCGTCCCCGACGGCAACGGAGCCTACAAGCTCTCCGGCACCAAGATCTTCAGCACGGGCGGCGAGCACGATCTGACCGAGAACATCATCCACCTGGTTCTGGCCAAGCTGCCCGACGCACCGCCCGGCACCAAGGGGATCAGCATGTTCCTCGTGCCCAAGTTCCTCGTGACCGAGGATGGCGCGCCGGGGGAGCGCAACAGCGTTTTCTGCGGATCCATCGAGCACAAGATGGGTATCAAGGGCTCCGCCACCTGCGTGCTCAATTTCGACGAGGCCACCGGCTATCTCGTGGGCGAGCCGCACGGGGGTCTGCCCGCGATGTTCAAGATGATGAATCACGAGCGCGTCAAAGTGGGCATGCAGGGGCTTTCCCTCGCGGAAGTGGCGTATCAGAGCGCCGCCCAGTACGCCCGCGAGCGCCTGCAAGGCCGCTCGCCGAGCGGCGCCAAATCCCCCGACCAGCCCGCCGACCCGATCATCGTGCACGCCGACGTGAGGCGCATGCTGCTGACCGCCCGCGCCTACAACGAGGCCGCACGCGCGCTCGCCGCATGGGTGGCGACGCACCTCGATGCACACCGCCACGCCGACCCCGCCGCACGCGAGGAGGCAGAGGACGTCGTTGCGCTGCTGACACCCGTCATCAAGGCGTTCTTCTCCGATTACGGTAGCGAAGTCTGTAACCTGTGTTTGCAGGTCTTCGGGGGCCACGGCTACATCGCCGAGTGGGGCATGGAGCAGCTCGTACGCGACGTGCGCATCGCACAGCTCTACGAGGGCGCCAACGGCATACAGGCCAAGGATCTCGTGGGGCGCAAGCTGCCGATGCACGAGGGCCGTCTGGTCAAGCGCTACTTCGAGCGACTCGAACGCTTCGTAGCCGAGAACCGAAGCGACGGTCGGATGACGGAATTTCTCGATCCCCTCGCGAATGCGCTGAGCACCTTGAGCGAGGTCACCCAGTGGGTCGCCCGGGAATCGCGTCGCGATCCGGAGGTGGCCGCCGCGGCGGCCACCGATTATCTGCGCATGATGGGTCTGGTTTCGCTGGCCTGGATGTGGGCGTGGATGGCGAAGTTGGCCATGGCCCAGAAGGGCGGAGAGGACGAGAGCTTCTACAAGGCGAAGCTTGCCGTGGCACGCTTCTACATGCAGCGTCTTCTGCCCCAGGTCGAGACGCTGCGCGCGACGATCACTGCCGGCAGCCATTCGATCATGGAGCTGGAGGCGGACGCTTTCTAGACAAGTGAGCATAAGATGCGCAACAACGCGGCGAGCCGTTGCAGAAAACCGGAGGGCCACCCTGTTCCGTATTTCTGCGCACTGGCAGGACAGCGATGAACACTCGAGGATGGAATACGGCGTGGCTCGTCGCCGTGCTCGCCCTGAGCGCCTGCGCCTCGCTGCGCACAGCCGACTGGGAGGTACCGTATCTGAGCCTGGCCGACGTACGCCTCGTCGAGCTCAGTGCCTTCGAGCAGCGGTATCGCTTCTCGCTGCGCGTGCAGAATCCGAACCCGGCCGCCCTGCGCATCTCCGGTTTGAGCTTCGAGCTGGTGGTGAACGACGAAGTGTTCGCGCGGGGGGTGAACGACGCCACCGTCGTCGTCCCCGCATATGGCGAGCGCGGCATTCACGTGAACGCCACAAGCACGACATTGAGCCTGCTCCGCCACCTACGCAAGCTCGAAGAAACGCAGACGCTGCGATACCGCTTGAAAGGCCGGGTCAACAGTCCCGATTTCCCTCGGCCCATCCCCTTCGATTATCCAGGCAACCTGACGCTCGAGGGCAAGGACAAGGGCGCGGGGGGTCGTAGCGTCTGAGCGGTCGATTCGAGCGATGATCCGCACGCTCTCCATCGCCGTCGGCGGCGCGGTGGGGGCGCTGCTTCGATTCTGGCTCTCGAACGGCGTCCACCACCTGCTCGGCCGGGACTTCCCGTACGGCACGCTCTCCGTGAACGCGGTCGGATCTTTTTCGATGGGGCTCCTGTACGTCTTGCTCTTCGAGCGCATGGATGTGAGCATCGAAACCCGTGCGTTCATCATGATCGGTCTGCTCGGAGCGTTCACCACCTTCTCCACGTTCTCCATCGAGACTTTCAATCTCTTGGAGGCCGGTGAGCCGATGAAAGCCGCCCTCAATGTCGTCATCAGCGTAGTGCTCTGCTTTGTGCTCTGCTGGTTCGGCATCGTCATCGGGAGAGAGCTATGAAAAGCGACGATGTAACAATCGTTCGTATCTACCTGACCGAAGGCAGTCGACGGGTCAAGTCGCTCATGACCTATCTCCACGATGAGAGCAAGGTGCGCGGCGTCACCGTGTTCCGGGGCATCACGGGCTTCGGGAAATCCGGTCACGTGCACTCATCGACGCTCATCGACATGTCGCTCGATCTGCCGGTGGTGATCGAGTTCTTCGACCAGCCCGAGCGCGCCGCCGCGGTGATCGATCACCTCGATACCCTCATCGAGCCGGGACACATCGTCTTCTGGTCCGCCCGGGTGAATGGCCCGAACTGAACTATCGGCATCGACGTGAATCGAGCGTCACTTGGGAGGATCAGAGCGGCGCCGGCACGCCACCGTTTACAATGGGTGAGTGCTGGGCCAACCTCGGCGCAACGGGAGAGCAGGCCGTGAAGAGCACCGAATGGCGAGCGCTTGAGCGCCGAATCCGGCGCACTATCTGGACGAGCGATCTCGACGACATGCCGCCGCACAAGGCGGCGGCCATCAAGCTGGTGCGCGTGGGGGCGACGGTCGCGGCCGACATGGCGGAAGGCATGATGACCTTGCATGCCATGAGCCTGGTCTATACCACTCTCCTCGCCTTCGTGCCGCTGCTGGCCGTGAGCTTTTCCGTGCTCAAGGGCTTCGGTGTCCACAACCAGATCGAGCCGTTGCTCCTGAACGTGCTGCAGCCACTCGGCGAGCAGGGTGTCGAGATCACCAACCGCATCGTCCAATTCGTCGACAACATCAAGGTGGGGGTCCTCGGAGCCATCGGCGTCGCGTTCCTGCTCTACACGGTCATCTCGCTGGTGCAGAAAATCGAGCGCGCCTTCAACCATATCTGGCACGTGGTTCAGCCGCGCGACCTTCGCGAGCGGTTCACCCACTACTTCAGCGTCATCCTCGTGGGGCCCGTTCTGGTATTCGCGGCGATGGGCGTCACCGCCACGGTGCTGGGGTCGGAGACGGTGCGCCAGCTCTCGGAGATCGAGCCCTTCGGCACCTTGATCACGATCGTCACCAGGGTCGTGCCCTACCTCCTGGTGATCGCCGCGTTCACCTTCATCTACGTGTTCGTTCCCAACACGCGCGTGCGCCTGTACGCGGCGCTGGCGGGAGGGATCGTGGCGGCACTGCTCTGGCAGTCCGCAGGCTGGGCTTTCGCCTCTTTCGTCGTGACCTCCACACGCTACACCGCCATCTACTCGAGCTTCGCCATCCTGCTGCTCTTCATGATCTGGATCTATCTTGGGTGGCTCATCCTGCTGGTGGGGGCCAGCGTCGCCTTCTACTACCAGAACCCCGAATTCCTCGGAGCACGACGACGTGAGATGGAACTGACGCCGCGTGCCAGTGAGCGACTGGCGCTGGTGATCGTGTACCTCATCGGCGAACGGCATGTACGCGGGGAGCGCCCGTGGACATCTACAGGGCTGGCCCGCCGCCTCCGTATCCCGACCGAACCGCTTGCCGCTGTTCTCGAAATGCTTTGCCGCCACGGCTTGCTGGTGCGCACGGATGCGAGCCCGCCGGGCTATGTGCCCCGGCGCGACCTCACCCGGGTGCGCATCAATGACGTATTGGACGTGGTGCGCGGTCAGGGACGCACGCGGCGCCAGCTGAGCGCACAGGATCTGCCGCCGACGCCGCTGGTGGACCGGGTGCTGGCGGACATGGAAGCGGCCATGGCGTCGGCGCTGGGGGAACGCACGGTGGGCGAGCTCGTCACGAGCGGCCTCGCCGATGAGAAGGGCGCGGGCGAAAAACCGTCGGAGCTGCCGCGTGCGACTGCGGAGCGCAGTCGAAGCCGGACCGGTTGACGCGGCGCGGGCTCTTTCCTGGCTCAGCCCGCCCTTCGCGGCTCGTGTCGTCCAAGATGGGTCCCGGGGTATGTGCCGCGCCGTCGCAAGGCCCGCAGGGCGGGGCCGAGGGTTGGCCGTACCGCCACGGGGCTGCGCGCAAGCTCAACCGAAGCCCGCGTAAACCTTCATCGGCACGGCCCGGTCCCGCGTACAGCGGAGGTTGCCAGGCTGTTGCGGGGCTTGCGACGGCGCGGTGCATGCCCCGGGACCCAGCGTCGCACGACGAAGCGGCGCATCTCCCGGAAACCCGCGAAGAGCCTTCTTCAGGCGCATCCCGGCAGTGGACCTCAGTAGCCGGCCACCCGCGCATCCGGCGTGCGCGGATCCGCGGCACCGAACAGGCCCGCGGGCGTGCGCAGGATGCTCTGGGTGCTCCCCATGGCGCGGGAAAGCTCGATGTCGTGACCCCGCGCGCGCAGCAGGGCCACGGTGTCGGGGCTGAATCCCTGCTCGACGTGCAGGATATCCGGCAACCACTGGTGGTGGAAACGCGGGGCGGCGGTGGCCGCGGCGATGTTCATCCCGTGATCCACCACGTTCATGATGATCTGCATGGTGGTGGTGATGATCCGGCTGCCGCCGGGAGTGCCCGTCGCCAGATAGGGCTCGCCGCCCTTGAACACGATGGTCGGCGTCATGGAGCTGAGCGGTCGTTTCCCCGGCTCGATGGCGTTGGCCTCCCCCCCGATCAGGCCATAGGCGTTGGGCACGCCGGGCTTGGCGGAGAAGTCGTCCATCTCGTTGTTGAGAAGGATCCCGGTGCCCTCCGCCACGATCCCGGTGCCGAAGCTGAAATTGATGGTGTAGGTGTTGGAGACCACGTTGCCAGCGCCGTCCATCACCGAGAAATGCGTGGTGTCGGGGCTCTCGTAGACCTCGGCGGGCGCACCCGGCGAGATGCTCTCCGAGGGCGTCGCACGGCGCGGATCGATGCGCTGGCGCAGCGCCCGTGCGTACGCCTCGGACGTCAGCGCCTCGAGGGGCACGTCCCAGAAGTCCGGGTCGCCCAGGTGGCGGCTGCGATCCGCGTAGGCGAGCTTCATCGTCTCGGTCATGAGGTGGATGGTGTCGGCACCGTTGTGGCCCAGGGACGCGATGGGGTAGCCCTCCAGCACGTTCAGCATCTGCACCAGATGCGCGCCGCCCGAGCTGGGCGGCGGCATGGAGGCGATCTCGTAGCCGCGATAGGTCCCGCGCACCGGCTCGCGCACGAGCGCCTGGTAGGCGGCGAGATCCTCCCGGGTGATGAGGCCGCCGTGCGACTGCATCGAGGCCGCGATGCGCGCGCCGATGGGCCCCGTGTAGAACGCTGACGCCCCGTGCTCGGCGATCTGGCGCAGCGACCAGGCGAGAGCCTTTTGCACCAGACGCTCGCCGGTGCGGTAGGGTGAACCGTCGGTCTTGAGAAAGATGCGTGCCGTGGCCGGCCAGCGCGCGAGGCGCTCCTGGCGTCGGCGCAGCGAGGCGGCGAGCTCACGGCTGACCACGATGCCCTCCTCGGCCAGACGGATGGCCGGCGCCACGACGTCGCGCAGCGGCAGGGTGCCGAAGCGCTCCAGGGCAAGGCTCAGTCCGGCGACGGTGCCCGGCACCCCCACCGCCTGGTGGCTGAAGCGCGCCTTCTGCCTGTCCACCTCGCCCTCGGCGTCCAGGTACATGTCGCGGGTCGCGGCGCGCGGCGCTTTTTCCCGGTAGTCCACCGCCGCGGTGCGCCCGTCCCGGGCACTGTGTACCAGCATGAAGCCGCCGCCGCCGAGGTTCCCCGCTCTGGGGAGCGTGACCGCCAGCGCGAAACCCACCGCCACCGCGGCATCCACGGCATTGCCTCCCTGCTCGAGGATCTCGAGTCCGACGCGGCTGGCCGTGGCCTCCTGCGTGACGACCATGCCGTTGCGCGCGAACACCGGGTGGAAGATGTCCCGCGCCGAGAGGATCGGCGTCTGCTGGGCGCTCGCGGCCACGTGGGCGAGGCAAAGGCCAGCGATGACGAAGCGGGAGAGCATCGAGCCTCCTTGACGACGCGTATCAGCCGCCGTCTACGACGGCCCTGTGCGGGGCGATCAGCGCAAAGGCCGATGTTTGTTCTTCGCGGAGTGCCGGTAGGGACCCGGGCCCGAGGCACGCGCCGCTTCGTCGCAAGCTCGCAGGGTGGGCTGAGCCGATGTTCCCGTTTACCGATGTTTCGCGAAGAAGCTAATCGTCATCCGCGACGGGGATGCGGACGTTCGGCCCAGGCATCGAGCACGGTGAGCACCTCGCCGACGCTGCGCACGACGGCGTCCGGCTCGGTCTCGCCCGGCCACGCCCGGCCGTTCGGATTCACCCATATGGTGCGCATGCCGACTGCGGCCGCACCCATGACGTCGCTGCGCGGATCGTCACCCACGTGCGCCGCCTCGTGCGCTGCGACGCCCGCCTCGTCCAGGGCGGCGCGGAAGATATCCGGATGGGGTTTGGCCGCACCCGCGCCCGCGGCGGTCACCACGAAATCGAAGTAATGGCCGACGCCGATGTGATGCACGTCCGCGTTGCCGTTGGTGATGGCGCCAATGCGGTAGCGGGCGCTGAGGGTCTGGAGCGCGGCGTGCGCGTCGTCGAACATCTGCACGGCATTGCGGTGGCGCCAGAAGACCGCGAACCCTGTCTCCACGAGATCGGGGCCGCATCCCGCCTCCCGCGCCAGGTGTCGCAGCCACTGCTTGCGCAGGGCCGTGAGATCGTGATGCAGCTCCGGGTAGCGGGCGTAGTACGCCTGTCGATGCTCGAGCAGGGAATCCGGCTCGTAGCGCCGCGCGACGCGCGGGTAGTGCCGGTGCAGCCAGGCGTAGAATGTCTCCTCGGCACGCGCGATGACCGAAGCGCAGTCCCACAAGGTGTCGTCGAGATCGAAAGTGATGCACTTGATGGCCATCGTACGTGCCGCCGGGCTCCGGTTCGCAGCGCCCGCGGCCTCCTCGAGAGCTTCCCTCACGGCCGGCGAAGATCCTGAACCAGCTCGATGAGGTACCCGTCGGGGTCGCGCACATAAGCCGTGCGTTGACCCCAGGGTCGATCCGCGGGAGCCGCGACCGAGGGCACCCCCTTGCCCGTCAATTCCTTGTAGGCGGCATCGACATCGTCGACCTTGAATCCGAGCTCGAACGCCGGCGCGCTGTTCGCGGGCGGAAGAATGCGAAAGTCCAGGGTCTGCGCCATGGCTTCCCGAGTGCAGAAGGCGAGGCGGGTGGTTCCGGTCTGCATCTGAGCGAAGGGCCCCGAGCGGTGGGCGAGCTCGAGACCGAGCATCTGGGTGTAGAACTCCAGGCTCCGATCCAGGTCTTCGACGATGACCACCGTGTAATCAAGGGTGCCCAGTTGCATGGCTGAGTCCGTACCTCGGTTCGCTGCGGGACCTACCCATGGAATTTACCACGGATGCGGCCGCCGGCCACCGTGCGCTCGGCGGGCGCGACCGGGCGCCGGAGGCCCCGTAGCGCGCCCAGCGCCGCAGGCGGATGGTGGGGAGCTTCAGGAGCGGGCGGGTCCGGCCAAGCGCTTCACGAGCAGCGATACCTGCTTGGTGCCGTTCTCGGTCTCGAGGGTGCCGATCGAGCGAAACCCCATACGCGCGTGGAACCGCAACGAAGGCTCGTTGCGCGGCACCAAGTTGACCTCGCAGGCGAGCATCGACACCCGCTCCCCGAACGTCGTCTCCATGTCGCCGTACAGGCGAGCAGCCACACCCAGACGGCGGCTCTCGGGTGAGACGACGACGCGATCGATGTAGATGAAGTCGGAATAGCGCTCGCGGAACCACCGAAAATACTGGCTCGTGTGCGGCATCGCCGGAGCGAGGCCGGCGAGGAAACCCACGACTCTGCCTTCTGCGCGCGCGACGCGGAAGTAGGCCGCCTCCTGGGCGAACCACTCGAACAGCGACAGCGGCACGCTGTTCACATGGGGCACCTCGCACTCGTTCAGCTCGATAAGGGCCTCGAGGTCCTGCGCGCTCACATCACGGATCGCGATGCTCATCTCTCATCTGTCTTTCTAATCGCCCCACGGGACGGCGGGTTCTTGCTCGGGTTTCCGAGAGGACGTGGGCTGGGCTGGAGCCGAAGGCGAGGCCCACCCCAGAGCCGCGAACAAGCCTCGTCCCAATGGTGGGCTTTGCCTTCACTCAGGCCGCCCTACGCTGTCCGTCACGAACGGCGGAACGCCCGTTCAGTACCCCCGTTCCCTGCCGACGGTGTTTACGAGCGGCTCACCGCGCAGTACGCGCCGGCAAGTGTCGACGACCTGCGGCGCCACCGCGACGGGGTCGGTGAGGCTCGAAACGTGAGGCGTCACCAGTATACGCGGGTGTGTCCAGAACGGGTGCTCGGCCGGCAACGGCTCGGTGCGAAACACGTCCAGGCACGCGCCGGAGAGCTGCCCCGCGTCCAGCGCCTCGAGCAGATCCGCCTCCACCAGGTGGCCCCCGCGCCCGACGTTGATCAGGTACGCGCCCCGCCGAAGCTGCTCGAAAGTGCGCCGGCAGAGGATGTTCTCGGTGCGGGGCGTGAGCGGCAGCAGGCACACCAGCACGCTGGTGGCGGCGAGGAAGCTCGCGAGCTCGGGGTCGCCAGCGAATGCCCGGATGCCCGTCAGGCTCTTCGGTGTTTGTGACCACCCACGGACTCCAAATCCCATGTGATACAGAGCTTGAGCGGCGGCGGCACCGAGCTGGCCGAGGCCCATGATACCCACGGCGAGACGCTCCGGCCGGGGCCGCGGGAGCTGCTTCCAGCGTCTCTGGGTCTGCAGGCGGCGGTACGCATCGAGCTGGCGGTGGTGGTTGAGAACGGCGAGCACGACGTACTCGGTCATGGATTGCACCAGGCTGGGATCGACGAGGCGCACGATGGGCACGTCCGGCAGATCGGGGTCGCGCAGGATGTGATCCACCCCCGCGCCCATGGACACGATCACCTTCAGGTTGGGGAAACGTCCAAGCTCCCCCGGCGGGTGCTGCCAGGTGAGCGCCGCCGTCACGGCGCGCGCATCCCGTACACGCGGCCATGTCTGGAGGTCGAGCCCGGGGTCCGCCTTCTCGAGCGCGGACACCCAGTCGCTCACGTCTTGCTCCGGGCATACGACCAGGAGGGACATCGCGGCTGTCTCGGGGGTCTGTTCCCGCAGGGGGCGGTGTCAGCGTGCGGAGCGGAGCGCCCGCCCCGGCGCTCGGTCATGCCTCGGCAAGTCTACCCTCGGGCGCGACCGAGATCAGCCGCCGCACCCATCGGTGATCGTGCGTCAGCAGCGATCGGTGGATGGTCCAGCGAAGGGCCGCGGGCGGAGCTGATGTCCGTAGCGTTTCAAGACGCGCGGGCACGCCCGTTCGTTGCTGCGCCCGGACGCTTGGCCCATCCCCGCGCCTTCAACGGGCAAGCCGCGCCGTGACCTCGATCTCGACCTTCATGCGCGGATCGACCAGCGGCGCGACCACCGTGGTGTTGGCCGGCCGCGCCGCACGGCAGTGACGCCCCACCACCGGCGCGACGACGTCGAAGTCTTCGCGTGATGCGAGATAGACGCGTATGCGCACCAGATCCCCGAGGCCGGCCCCGGCCTCGGTCAGGGCCTTCTCGATGTTGCGGAAACACTGCTCGGCCTGCATCCCCGCGTCCTCGGGGATGGTCATCGTCGCGTAGTCGAAACCGGTGGTGCCGGAGACGAGCACGTAATCGCCGTCGACGACGGCGCGCGCATAGCCCGCGACCTCCTCGAACGGCGAACCGGAAAAGATACGTCGAGTCACTTACCGTCCCCCAGCGCCCGGACACGAACACAACGCCAGCCGCGCCGGCATCCCGCCGGCCGACACGGCCCTTATACCGGGTGTAAGCGGGCGCCTGCAAGCCTGCGCTCCCGCATGACCGCGGCGAGAGGAGGGCACCACCGACCTCGGTCATATGCCGCCCGCAGGCGAAGTCGCGAAGAGTGCTTGTCGTCTCACGCCAGTTTTCTCGATGTCTTGGTCGGCTGACCACCGATTCGTTCACGCACGGTGCCGAAGCGCGCGCGCCATGGAGGCCGCATGACACCACCAACCGGGTTCGCTCACGGCGCGTGGCGAAATCCGACCCACCTGATCAAGAGTCAGCTCTTGATGCCGTAGCCGCGGTTCAAAAGATAGAGGCTGGCGGCTGTGAGCACCGCGATGAACCCCGAAATCATGGCGAAGGCGATGCGGATATCGATATCGGAGGTGCCCAGTAGCCCGTAGCGGAAGGCGTTGACCATGTAGAGGATGGGATTGGCGAGCGAAACAGTCTGCCAGAAATCGGGCAGCAGAGTAATCGAGTAGAACACACCGCCCAGATAGGTCAACGGTGTCAGCACGAAAGTCGGCACGATGGAGACGTCATCGAACGTCTTCGCGAAGATGGCGTTCATCAGGCCTCCGAGCGAGAACAGAACGGCGGTCAGCGCGAAGATGGCGAGGGTCACTCCATAGCTCGCTATGGACAGCTCGGTGAATATGCGCGATATGCCGAGCACGACCATGCCCACGATCAGACCGCGAGCGAGACCGCCGCTCACGTACCCGGCGAGAATGATCCAGTTTGGAACGGGAGATATGAGAAGCTCCTCTATGTTGCGCTGAAACTTGCTGCCGAAAAAGGAGGACACAACGTTCGAATAGGAGTTCGTGATGACGGCCATGAGGACCAGGCCCGGCACGATGTAGTCCAGGTAGCGGTAGCCCGCCATCTCCCCTATCCGCTCGCCAATGAGCTTGCCGAAAATGACGAAGTAAAGCACGGTGGTGATCGCCGAAGGCAATACCGTCTGCATCCAGATTCGCATGAAGCGCCGCACCTCGCGGATCACGATGGTCTGATAGGCTATAAGGAAGGTGTGCCACCACATCAGTTCGGTCTACCTTCTCCCGAGCCGTATCCTTCGTCCATATCGACGAGGTCGATGAAAAGGCGCTCCAGCCGGTTTTGCTTGGTGCGCATGCTCAACACGTCCATTCCGTGCGCTGAGAGCGCGTTGAAGACATCGTTGATCCCCTGTCCCTGCATTACGTCCACCTCGAGGGTCTTCCGATCGAGCACGCGCCACTGGTAGCCGGGAATTTCCAGGCTGTTCACCAGCGGGTTCCGGAGGTTCAGCACGAAGGTCTGCGTGTGCAGCTTGCTCAGGAGCCCGCCCATGGTGTCATGCTCGATGATCGCGCCGTGATTGATGATGGCGATATTGCGGCAAAGTTTCTCGGCCTCCTCCAGGTAATGCGTCGTCAGTATGATGGTGGTGCCCTCGTGGTTGATCCGGCGAAGAAAGCGCCACATGGCGTACCGGATTTCGAGGTCGACACCGGCGGTAGGCTCGTCCAGGATGAGAAGACGCGGCTCGTGCACCAGCGCACGCGCGATCATGAGGCGCCGTTTCATCCCCCCGGAAAGCTCGCGCGCACGCTCGTCGCGTTTGTCCCACAGGCCGAGCTGGCGCAGATACTTCTCCATTCGCTCCCGCGCCAGGGGCCTGCGTATGCCGTAGTAACCGGCTTGCGTCGTCAGGATATCGGCGACGCGCTCGAACATGTTGAAGTTGAACTCCTGCGGCACCACTCCGATGCAGGCCTTGGCCGCCTCGGTCTCGCGGTCGAGGTCGTACCCGAAGATACGCACCTCGCCTTTCGTCTTGACGACCAGCGAGCTGATGATACCGATCGCCGTCGACTTTCCGGCCCCGTTGGGGCCGAGCAACGCGAAGAAGTCGCCCCGCTCCACGTCGAGGTCGACGCCCTTGAGGGCTTCGACGCCATTGCGATAGGTCTTGCGCAGATTGTGGACGGACAATGCTTTCATCGGGTTGGCGTTCATGGAACTCCCGCGCCCGGGGGCGGGCGCCGGCTGAAGTGTGCGCGCTTCCGGCATACGCTGCGGCCAACTGGAGGTGGAGCGCACTTGCGCGCACCTGTGCACCCATTATAGGGTGCGTCGCCGCTGCGCGCCGGGTATGCGTCCGGAGCGAGCGCCGTCCAGAGCAGGCCCAGACGCGCCGGTCGGGGTCAGGACCAGGGCGTCCGCGGCTTGGGCATGACCTCACCGTCCACCCGGATCTGGTCCACGTGCTCGTCGAAGAAGCAGACCAGATTCTCGATCTTGGGGCACTCGGGCACGGGGTAGGGGTAATACCAAGCGATGTCCGAGTACAGGCGTCCTCCCGCTCGCACCGAATAGTAGCGGGCCTCACCTTTATAGGGGCACCGCGTGCGGGTGTCGCTCTCGATGAGCAACTCCAACCGTACGTCCATCTTTGGCATGTAATGCCGAGTGGGCAAGCCGGTCTCGAAGAGCAAGCGGGGACGGCGCGTGTCCGCCACCATCTCGCCCCCCACCACGACCTGGACGGCCCGCGAGCTGGTCAGCACATCGACCCGCTTGTAGGGGTCGCGCGGGTGGACATAAACCGGGTCGTCCTCCTCGAACCAGGCGTCCATCGCGTGCCAGTACGCCGCCAGGTACCCGCTCAGGTCGGGCCCGCCGGGCAGCGGCTCCGCATAGCACCACACGGCGTTCTCGACTGAGCGCTCGCCAACGCGGATGCTCCAGTAACGGGCATCGCCTTTGTGCGGGCAGTGCGTTCGGTGCTCCGAGTCGACGAGCAGATCCCGGCGCACGTCCGCCTTCGGGAAGTAGTACACGGGCGTGTGCCCGCGTTCGCGCAGGAGCAGCGCCCCCCTGCTGTCGATGATCGGGATGCCACCGAAGTAGGCTCTCACCCACCGCGGACTGGACTCGATGTGGAGCAGCTCGCTGACGAAAGCGTCGGGACCCGCCGGCGGGGCTATCGGGTCGGCCTGGGCCATGACACACCTCCTGGGAGACCGTGTACGCGGACGGCACCCGCGATTTTAAGTCCTGATTACCCCTGAAACCCAGCTATCGTCTCGCGGGTCGGCGAGCCACCGCGAAGGGTTGCGAGGCTCATATCGGGTGCCCGCCAGCTCGGGGTAGAAGGGCACGGGCCGCTTCGCCGGTAGGGTGGCCTGAGTGCAGCGAAGCACACCCTACGCGGCACATGCCCCGCGTATAACCCCAATCTGGCGGTCTCGCGCGCGCCGCGCTGGGATAAAGTACTCGCCGTTCCTCGAGCATCACGTAAGGGGTTTCTCATGGATCTTCTCGATACGGTCGTTTACGGCAACACGGTTCAAGCTTGGGCTGTGGCCCTCGTCGTTGGCGCAGTGACATTGATCCTCCTTCGCCTGCTGCAGGCGGCGGGGACTGCGCGTCTGGGAGCTCTCGCCGCGAGGGCGCGTCTGCCCGGCAGGGAGCTGGTTATGGAGGCGCTCAGGAGAACGAAGCTGTTCACGCTGCTGCTCGCTGCGGCCTATGTGGCGACCCTCGGCCTCACGCTCTCCGATCGCGCCCATATCATCATCACCCGCATCACCGTTATCGCCCTGCTGCTGCAGGGCGGTATATGGATCGTCGCCGTGCTGAACGCCTGGCTCTCGCGCTACCGCGAGCGCCAGCTTGCCGGCGACCCCGCCGCCGTGACCACCATGAGCGCGCTCGGCTTCCTGGGCAAGATAGCCGTGTGGTCGGCGGTGCTGCTTCTCGCGCTCGACAACATCGGTATCGACATCACGGCCCTCGTGGCCGGACTCGGTATCGGAGGCATCGCCGTGGCGCTGGCCGTTCAGAACATCCTCGGCGATCTCTTCGCGTCCCTGTCCATCGTGCTGGACAAGCCATTCGTCATCGGCGACTTCCTGATCGTCGGGGAGCACCTGGGAAGCGTCGAGAACATCGGTCTCAAGACTACACGCATTCGCAGCCTGTCGGGCGAGCAGCTCGTGTTCGCGAATTCCGATCTATTGACCAGTCGTATACGTAATTACGGCCGCATGTACGAGCGACGGGTCGTCTTCGCCATCGGAGTCACCTACCAGACGCCGCGGCGGAAAGTTGAGATGATTCCGGCGATTATTCGCGAGGCGATAGAGCGTCAGGACAAGATCCGCTTCGACCGCTCACACTTCAAGGAGTATGGGGACTTCTCGCTGAACTTCGAAAGCGTCTACTACGTGCTGGATCGCGACTACAATCTGTACATGGACATCCAGCAAGCGATCAACCTGCGCATCCACGAGCGCTTCGAGCAAGAAGGCATTCAGTTCGCCTATCCTACACAGACGGTGTACTTCGCCCGCGCCGCGGCGTGATTTCGGCGGCTCTGGAAATACGCTGGAAGGCAGACGCGTGGACGCCGGCCCTCGCGTCGCCGACGCGCATGTCTGCGGTGGGTGTCAGGTCATTCAGCTCTTGGGTATGCTCTTCTTGGGATCGACGAAGGGCTTCGGCACCACCGTCGCCTCTCTCTCTTGGCCGCCCTCCACCTTCACGGTGAAGGTCGTGCCGGGGCAGGCATGCTCCGCGGCAACCATGGCGTAGCCGATGTTCTTGCGCAGTCGCGGTGAATACAGGGCCGACGTGATGTGCCCGATGCGCCGCCCCGCATCCTCCACCGGCCATTTCGTCATGTTGAACTCGATGCGCTCGCCGGCAACCTCGACACCCACCAGCTTGCGGCGCACGCCCTCCTCGCGGATGCGCGCGAGCGCCGCCCTGCCGATGAAATCGTCCTCCTGATCCAGGTCGACCATCCAGCCGAGATCCACTTCGTAGGGATTCGTGTCGAGCGTGATGTCGGCGCCGTAGTTGAGGATCCCCGCTTCGACGCGGCGGATGTCGCAAGGACCGGTAGGCGCGATGTTGTAAGGTGCTCCAGCCTCCATGACGCGCTCCCAGAGGTCCACGCCGCGGGTGCCGTCGCAGAGATATATCTCGTAACCGACCTCCCCCGTCCATCCGGTGCGGGTCACGATGAGGGGGATGCCCTCCAGCTCGGTGCGCAGGAAATAGTAGTATTTGAGCGACAGGATCTCGTCGCCCAGCAAGGACCGCAACACATCCTTCGATTTCGGCCCCTGGATCTGCATGGGCGAGACGTCCGGCTCTCCGATCTCCACGGTCATACCCGCATTCAGCGCAACGCCTTTGGCCCACAGCAACACGTCGCTGTCGGCGGCGGCGAGCCAGAAGTGGTTTTGGTCCAGCCGCAGAAGCACCGGATCGTTGACGATGCCTCCGCGCTCGTCGGTGAGAATCACGTATTTCCCCTGACCGACCTTGCATTTGTTGAGGTCGCGGGGCGTCAGCATGTTGGTGAAAGCGAAGCCATCGGGTCCTTTGATCTCGACCTGCCGCTCGACACCGACGTCCCAGACGGTGACGTGGTTGAGCAATCGGTCGTACTCGTCCTCCAGATCCGCGTAATCGATGGGGAACAGCATGTGGTTGTAGACGCTGTAGCCCCTGGCACCGTGGCGCTGAGTCGCCTCGAAGTAGGGCGTCCGGCGCAGGCGCGCACCACGTTGAATTCGCGACGTGTCGAAGGGAGCGCTCATGGCTGCCTGTCCCTGATCCTTTCACGGTGTGGGTGCATCGGCGCGCACCGGCTCGCGCGGGTGCACGGCACTCGGACTGATGCACGAAGGATGCGTCGGTGCACTAAAGGTGCACTAAAAACGGCCTTCCGCTCGCCAACGCCACGCGTCGCACGATGCCAAAGCCGCATATGAAAAACTATATCAGACGTGGTTGAGGCGGTAAATCGCAGACGCCTGCGCGCCCGAGCTGGCGAGCCGCGCGGCCGCCGCGAGCCGGCCCCGCGGGAGCCGTACCCCTGCGCAAAAAGGGGATTCCCGCGAAGGCTCCGGGGTGGCACCCGCGGCCTGGCGCGGGGCCTGCGGCGCGGCTGTCAACCGCCAGATCGAATCATCTATACTGTGTACGGCCGTCGCCCGGAGCCCTGGCGGGCCGCTCCCGGCGCCCCGAGGACAGGATCCGGGCAGGAATTTCGGATAAAGCAACACCATGAGGGGGAACGAGCCGATGAAACGCACGGTAACACTGCTCACTGGCGCGCTGGCCGCCCTGCTGCTGCTGCCAGCCCTCGCGCAGGCGGGGGAGACCCTCGATCGAGTGATGCGCAGCAACACCCTGGTGCTGGCCTCGGACCCCGCCTACCCGCCCCAGTCCTTCCTCGACGAGAATAACGAGTGGGCGGGCTTCGACATCGACGTGGCCCGCGAGATCGCGAACCGTCTGGGCGTCGAGCTCGAGATCGTCACCCCCGCCTGGGAGATCATCACTGCCGGGCGCTGGGGAGGCCGCTGGGATGTTTCCGTGGGCTCCATGACGCCCACCGAGCAGCGCGCCAAGGTGCTGGATTTTCCCGCCGTTTATTACTTCACCCCCGCCTCCTTCGCGGTACATAAGGAGAGCGACATCACTTCGGTGGGCCAGCTGAACGGCAAGACCATCGGGGTTTGCGGCGGCTGTACCTACGAGAACTATCTCAACAAGAATCTGGTCATCGACGCCAAGGGAGCGCCGCCCTTTGAATATCAGGTGGACCCCGGGCAAATCCGCGCTTACGACACGGACACCAGCGCCTTCGACGACCTGAGGCTCGGCCCGGGCGTACGACTCAACGCGGTACTGTCCGCCCTGCCGACTATCAAGGAAGCCATCGAGAACGGCTACCCGATGCGGGTCGTGGGCGATCCCGTGTTCTACGAACCGCTCTCCGTGGCCACCGACAAGGGCGACCCCGAGTTCGACGGGCGGATCGCGGAGGTCATCGAGAACATGCGCCAGGACGGCACCTTGAAGCGCCTGTCGATGAAGTGGTACGGGGTCGATCTGACGACCGCCGAGGGCACGTGATCCGGTTCGTGCCGGGACAGGCGATCGCCGCGGCCAGCCCCGACACGTGGCCCCTCCCGAGCCCCTCTCACGGCTCGGCAAACGAGGACGGCACCCGGTGCGGCTGTCGATGAAAGGCGATGGCTTGGATCTCGCAAAGGCGCGATGATGCGCTAGAGGCGAGCGGCCACGCCGCCCCCGCGGGCGGGGCGGGCGAGTTCGATCTGTTCGAGCTACTGGAGCAGCCGTGGGTGCAGCGGCTGCTCCTTTTCCTTTGCGCGAGCGCCCTGGTTGCCTACTCCGACCTGCGCGGGTCGGCGCTCGCGCACCTGCTGTCCCCGGCCCTGGGCGAGCCCGGCGACACGGAACTGTTCGCGCGCATCATGCTGGGCGCCGTGGTCGGCGCCCTCATGGTGATCAACGTTCTGGTGCTCACGCCGCTGCCCATGCGCTGGCAGATCGGCATCGTCTGGACGGAGCTGCTCATACTCTTTTTCTCTTTCTTCTGGTCCTTCAATCTGTCCTACGAGTTCATCTTCTCGCGCATCGAGTTTCTGATCCTGAAGGGTGCCTTCACCACCATCTACGTGTCGTTGATCTCCATCCTCATCTCGTGCGTGCTCGGACTGGCGGGGGCGCTCGCGCGCATGTCCAACAGCGGCATGGCCTTTGGGATCGGCACCTTCTATATCTCCTTCTTTCGAGGCACGCCTTTGCTGCTGCAAATCTATCTCATCTACATGGGATTGCCGCAGCTCGGGTTCGTGGTCCCGGCCGTGCCATGCGGCATCGCCGCGCTCTCCCTGTGCTACGGCGCCTACATGGCCGAGATCTTCCGCGCCGGGATTCAGGGTATACCCTACGGCCAGCGTGAGGCGGCGCAGGCGCTCGGGCTGAAGAAAGGCATCATCTTCCGCAAGATCATCTTCCCCCAAGCCATGCGCCTGATCGTTCCTCCCACCGGAAATCAGTTCATCGCCATGCTGAAGGACAGCTCGCTCGTGTCCGTCATCGGCGTGATGGAGCTGACATTTCTGGCCAAGACCGCCGGGCGCGCGGAGTTCAGACACCTGGAGATGCTGATCACGGCAGCCATCCTCTATTGGATCATCTCCTTCATCTTCGAAATGGTTCAGGCGCGCATCGAGCGCTACTACGGCAAGGGCGTGCGTCCCTGAGAAGGGCCGCAATATATGTGCCCGATCTGCTCGCGGCCAACGGGGCTTTCGTAGGGTGAGCTGAGCCGGAGGTGAAGGCCGCCGTTGAACGGCGCAGTCGGCCCTCAGCGTCGGATGGCGGGCTTCGCTGCGCTGGGCCCACCCTACGTCGCTCAGGGGCGACGATAGCGCGTGATCCCGCGTGCATCGGCGAAGGACGCCAACTCGCCCCGCACGTTCAGATGGCGAAGATGCGACAGACATTCCCCCATGGCGAACATGAGCTGATGCGTGTCGAGCTCGCGCTTGAACAGCACCGTCAGCAGCTCACCCGCGCAGTGCGGCGCGCCGCAGCTCTCGATCACAGCCTCCAGGCGATCGTCGTGGTGGGCGCTCATCTGATCGATGCGCTGGCGCAGGCCCCGGAACGGCCGTCCGTGTGAGGGTAGCACGAGCGTACCCGCGGGCAGCGTTCGCAGATGCGCGAGCGAGCACAAAAACTCGGCCAGCGGATCCGCTCCCGGCTCGCTGGGGGGCAGGCTTACGTTCGGAGTGATCTTCGGAAGCACCTGGTCGCCAGCAATGAGGACCTCCAGCTCCTCGCAATACAGACAGGCGTGCTCGGGAGCGTGCCCGGTGGTGACCACCACTCGCCATGAATGCGCACCGATCTCGATGCGCTCGCCGTCGGCGAGCCTTCGATATTCGGACGGCGGCGGCGAAACCAGAGCGCGGTAGCGATTCCCGCGCTCGGCGAGGCGCAGCGCGAGCGGCTCGGCCAGACCGTGGCGACGGAAGAGATCGACCTGCTGCCCCGCCTGGCGGGCATCCGCATCGGCGTGGAGCAGGGTTCCCGTGAGCCACTCGGTGCGGGTCATCCACACCGGTGCGCCGAGTTCGGCGTGCAACCAGCCCGCCAGGCCCAGATGATCGGGATGATGATGGGTGACGATGATGCGCGTGATGGGGCGCCCCCCCAGCCCGTCGTGCAGGAGCGCGCGCCACAGTGTCTTCACCTCGTCGCGCGCGACCCCCGTATCCACCAGCGTCCAACCCGAGGCATCCTCGATGAGCCATAGGTTGATGTGGTCGAGGGCAAAGGGCAGAGGCATGCGCAACCAGTGGACCCCCGGCGCCACCGGCCGTCTCGCCCCGGGCCGCGGCGCATTACCGCCCAGATAATCGATCGTCGAGGGCTCGCCTTCGCGCTCGCTCCCCGGCCCGGAGGCGGTATATGCATTCTGCACGCGACGCTGAGCTCCCATGACGGCTGTTCGCAGGATTCGGATAAAGGCGTATCATTGACGAGCGCTGGCGCCCGGCGCAAGGGGCACCGCTTCGGGACTGCGAGAGTACAATGTACGCACCGGAGCCAGAGCACCGCGAGAGCACCGGATCTCGGGTGCGAGGCGGGGCTCGCCGAGGCCGCCGGGTTGTGACGTACTGGATCAGGCAGAGAGTCGACCGCGCGATGTGGTCGCAGCCGCGCTGCATACGACCATGACCGATACCGACACGAACTACGAAGCCCAGCGCAAACAAATGGTGGATCAGATTTCGCTCCACGCAGACTTCGTAAGCAAAGAGACGAAGAAGGCCACGCTNNNNTGCCCATCGGGTATGGAAAGACCATCTCCCAGCCCTTCATCGTCGCGCTGATGACCGACCTGCTGGAGCCCCAACCCGGTGATTGCGTGCTCGAGGTGGGGACGGGGCTCGGATACCAATCGGCTATCCTCGCGGGGCTCGTTCGCCAGGTCTATACGGTCGAGATCGTCGAGGAGCTCGCTCGCGACGCAGAGCGCCGCCTTCGTGGGCATGGGTACGCGAACATAGAGTTCGCCATCGGTGACGGCTCCGGAGGCTGGCCGCAACACGCGCCGTTCGAGAAGATCGTCGTCACCGCGGCGCCCGAGCTGATTCCGGCAGCGCTTCTCAATCAGCTCAAGCCCCAAGGCCGCATGGTCATTCCCGCCGGCATCGAAAGCGCCCAGCAGCTCATGCTGGTCACAAAGGATTCGCAGGGTCGAACCACGGTGACGGAGATCTTGCCGGTACGCTTCTCGACCCTCGCCACCGAGCCCTGAAAGGGACAGATCTATTTTTCATTGAAGCCTGTCAGGAGTCGGGTATGAGAGGAGAAAAATAGATCTGTCCCTTTTCAGTCAGGCTCCTGCTCCGCCTTGTAGAACACCAGCTCCCAGGTTCCGGAGGGCGTGTCGTGACGCACGATGTAGGTGGCGCCGTCGTCGCCGCGCAGCTTGAAGTACCGGTGGTCCGGCGACAGCCAGCGATCGAGGACCTCCGCCACCTCCACCGGGTTTTCGCCCAGCAGCAATCTTCGCGGCGTCTCCTCCGCGCGATGGCCCGCGTAGCATTGAACCCTTATGCTCAGCGGACGCGCCACGATGTCGCCCCGGCTACACTCACGGTAGCGTCAACGCCGCGGAACGCTCGTCGGGCTTGAACGCCTCGCGATAGCGGCGCGCATTGTCCACGTAGTGCTCCGCGGGCTCGCGCAGGCCGGCAATCTCCTCCTCGCTCAGTCGGCGTTTGACCTGGGCGGGTGCTCCGACGACGAGCGACCCATCCGGAATCTCCTTGCCCTCCGGGACCAATGCACTCGCGCCGATGATGCAGTTCCGCCCTATCCCGGCATTGTTCAGGATCACGGCGTTGATGCCAATGAGCGTGTTGTCGCCTATGGTGCAGCCGTGCAGCATGACCTTGTGGCCGACGGTGATAAATCACCCTGAACCTCCGTACCGCACGCCGCCTCTACAGCCTGTCACGCAACGAATAATAAAGCATCCCCAGAACGAGACCAGGCCAGCGCAGCAGGGTACCGCCGGGGAACGGAGGCGTCGGCAGGCGAGCGAGCACGTCGAAGCGCTCGGCGGTCCCGGCCACCGCCTCCGCGATAAGCTTGCCCGCGAGGGAGGCCATGGCGACGCCGTGGCCCGAGAATCCGTGGGCGAAGAAGACGTTCGGGGGGAGCCGACCGAAGTGGGGTAGACGCTTGCGGGTCACCGCCAGGGTTCCGCCCCATGCGTACTCGATGTCCACATCCGCGAGCTGCGGGTAGACTCGCAGCATGTACCGGCGCACGAAGGCTTTCAGGTCTCGGGGAAAGCGCTGCGTGTAGTTCTCCCCGCCGCCGAACAGGAGCCTCCTGTCGGCCGAGAGTCGGTAGTAATCGACGACGAACTTCGTATCGACCACCGCGACATCGTCTCGAATGAGCGACCGAGCGCGTGTCTCACCGAGGGGCGCGGTGGCCAGCACGAAGTTGTTGATGGGCATGATGCGCCCCGCGAGTCGCCGCTCGAGTCGTTGCAAATAGCCGTTGCAGGCGAGCACCAGGCGCCGGGCCTTCACGCGGCCGTGCTCGGTTTCGAGCCTCGTGGGGATGTTCGCGTCGTAGCGCCCGACTCGCGACCCCTCGTAGATGCGAGCACCGGCTTCTCGCGCCGCGCGCGCGAGGCCCAGTGCATAGTTGAGAGGGTGCAGGTGACCCGCGTCCAGGTCGAGGACGCCGCCGTGGTACAGACGAGTCCCCAACATGTTGTGCAGCTCGTCGGGCCGAACCCACCGAATGTGCTCGTACCCGTACTCGCTTCGCAGCTTGTCCGTATAACCTTCCCACCACCTCGCATGACGAGGCTTATGGCACACGTGCAGCACACCGGGCTTGAAGCCGCAGGCGATGCCGTGGCGCTCGATGCGTTCCTTGACCGTGGCCTTCGCTTCCTCGGCCAGCATCCACAACCGGTGCGCGTGCTCTATCCCCAGCCAGCGCTCGAGCACGTCCTGGCTCTGCCTTTGCCCGCTGCCGACCTGACCCCCGTTGCGCCCGGAGGCGCCCCAGCCGACCCGGTTCGCCTCCAAGAGCACGACGCCGTAACCGCGCTCGCTCAGATGCAGGGCCGAGGACAGGCCCGTGTAACCGCCGCCCACGATGCAGACGTCCGCCTCGACCTCGCCTCGAAGCTCGGGAAAGGCGGGCGCGTCGACGGCGGTAGCCGCATAGTACGAATCGGGATGGGAATGGGGGTGGGCTGTGCCGCTCATCGCTCGAACACCCACCTGAGCAAGGCGTCCTGCACGCGCTCAGCCCTTCCCCAGTGGATACCCGGATGATTTAGCAGCGCAACCAACGCATAGATGCGCCCGCTTCGGCTCTTCACGTAGCCCGCCATGGCCTTGACGTTGTCTATTCGGCCGGTCTTCAGGTGCACGCGTCCGGTGAGCGGGCCGTCGGTGAAACGATCACGCATGGTGCCGTCGACGCCCGACAGCGGCAGTGACGACACGAACTCGGGCATGTATGGGTGGTGGTAGGCCACGCGTAGCAAGCGCGCCAAGCTGCGCGGGGAGATGCGCGTACCCCGCGACAACCCCGCTCCGTTGTCCAGTACGAGCTGCGGAAAATCCAGGCCACGAAGCCTCAGCCAATACTCGATGGCCTCGAGCCCTTTGCGCAGCGTGCCGGGCGATCCGTAGCGTTCGGCGCCGAGGGTATAGACGAGCTGCCGGGTCATCACGTTGTTGCTGTACTTGTTGATGCCCCGGATGATATCTGCGAGCGGGCGCGATGGCATGGCATAGAGCAGGGTGCCGTCTTTCGGCGCCACGCCTTCGCGAAGCCCGCCGTCGATGGTACCACCCATCTCCCGCCACAGAGTCTCGAATACACCCAGCACGAACATGGTGCCGGGGACGATGGTGCGCGTCAGGTGGTGCCTGCCGCAGGCAGCAGGGTAGGACCCCGAAAAACGTACCACGCCGCCGTTGCTTTCATCCGCAACCTGCATGCGAATACGATAGGTGCGCCCCGTGCAGCGACCATCGGTCAATCTCAAACGATTGATGACCACCAGGTTCGCGGGCTCCGGTTCAGGGACGATGCGTACCCGACCCGAGCCGGGGTCGGGGATGAAGTCGAAACGAATCGCGTGGTAGTTGAGCAACAACGCGTCGGGCACGGCGTTGTAGGCGCGGTATGGCTGGCCATCGAACGCCGCACGATCGGGCGTCTGAACCTCGAAGTGGCTGCGGTCGACGACGACGTCTCCGCTGACGTGCTTCACGCCCGCCGCTCGGATACCCCTTACGAAGCGCCAGAAGCGCTCGATGACCAAATAGGGATCACCGTAACCCTTGATGATCAGATCGCCGTGGAGCCGCTCCTCGCGCACGGGCCCGCTCGCGTACGCTGCCGTGCGCCACGTATAGGCGGGGCCGAGCGTGTCCAGCGCGACGAGGGTCGGCAGCAGCTTGATGGTCGAGGCGGGATTGAACGCTGCGTCCGCGTTGAATTCGAGGAGCGGCTCGTCGCTGGCGACGTCCTGAACGAGGACACCGAGCGTGTCAGCGGGCACGCGGGCGCGCGCAAGGATCTCCTGCACGGCCGGCGGCAATGGTCCATACGGCTCGGGATCCGCTCGCAGCCCGAGCAGCGGCACGAGCAAGCAGAGAAACGCCACCGCCGCCATGCGCAGCGGGCCACGGGCGAACATCCCCCCGCACCAGCCCTCGAGCGCCCGCGATACCTCGAGCCTTCCTCTCCGTGTCGCCACGTGCCGTCACCCACCGCCGTCCGGCGGCCATCCGAGCAGCTCCGGATAGCGGACCCGGGCCACGCGGTCCACTTCGGCCAGGAACTTGTCTCTTGGAAGCTTGCCGCTCTTGGACAGCCTCATTTGCGAGGCGACGTCGAGCACTGCCGGATGGATGGCGTCGGCGTCGTGCCGTTCGGCCCGGCGCCGCGCCCAGGGTGTGAGTGCCCGAAGCCGGTAGAGTTCCATGACCGCGCAGAACCGCCAGAGCGCGCTCTTGAAACGCGCGTCGTCGTCACCCAGCTCCGCCTTGAGCGCCAGGGCGGCGCGGCGAAACGGGGTCTCGGGCACGCGATAGTCCCCGATCCGGAGGTCCGGATCGGTTTGCCCCGCCGTGCGCGCCGGATCCTGACCGGCGGTGAGCGCAAGATTGAAAAGCCGGCCGAACTCGGCGGGGCTGAACGGCAGGGCATCTCGCGGACGCAATGCTCTCATCGTGTCGGGCGCTGACGCTCGTTCTGAGTCACTCTCGCACGCAGGCCTCTGCCCGCCCGGGCCGTCCGCCAGCGCTGTGGCATTCTAAAGACGTGGCCAGAAATGTAGAACACCCTGAGCCCTGGGGCCCGGATGCAGCGCGGGCGGTTGCGAAGGGCGACGGGCTCCGCCGCTCACCCTTAGGCAAGGGCTCGCCGACTCTGGCAGGGCTCAGGCTCGTCGGTAATCAGGACTACGATTGACATATCGCACGTCCGTAATAGGCTTGCGAGCAGCCGGAGCACGTCCGGCTGCCGATGAACCGCGTGCGGGCTCCGGCGGCCGTCCTACTCCGAGGCGCCGCCGCAACCAGCAGCAAACGAGGACGAGCTGACGCACGAGCTTCCCGCCAATCTGCTGCAATGGGTCCTGATCATCGTGACCCCGCTGGTGTCGTTCTACACCGCAGGTCACGCTCTTCTCTATAAGCGGGACCCGCGGGCCGCGCTCGGTTGGATAGCGGTATGTTTGATGTTTCCGCTAGCCGGCCCGCTGCTCTACTTGTTCTTCGGGGTCAACCGAGTGCGCACCCGCGCCCGGAAGCTTCGGCGGCTCACTCTGCCATTGCAGTTCTACGATGAGCGCCCGGAGGTCGTAACCAGCGCTGAGGTGTCGAGCCTCGCGCTGCCACCCGACTTCGCACCCCTCGCCCGGATCGGAGACAGCGTCACCGCAAAACCCTTGGTCGGCGGCAACCACATCGAGGCGCTGCACAACGGCGAGGAAGTGTATCCGGCAATGCTCGAGGCCATCGAGAACGCGCGCCGCTCACTCTATCTCACGACTTACATCTTCGAAACAAACCGCACTGGGCTTCGCTTCGTCGAAGCGCTAGCAGCGGCCGTGAAGCGCGGCGTCGATGTGCGCGTGCTCATCGATGGCATCGGAGAGTTCTACTCCTTTCCGCCCGCGGGGCGTATCCTTAGAAAACGCGGGGTGCAGGTCGCGCGGTTTATGCCCCCGAAACTGCTGCCGCCCACTTTGCACATCAATCTGCGCAACCATCGCAAGATTCTGATCGCCGACGGCGCCCTTGGGTTCACGGGTGGCATGAACATCGGGGATCGTCACTTGACAGCCGATGGGTCGCGCGCCAATCGGGTGGTGGATATACATTTCCGCCTCGCAGGCCCGATCGTGCAGCAAATGGCGCTGACGTTTCTCGACGATTGGCGCTTCTGCACGGGTCAGGAGACCGCGTTCGAGACGATGTTGCCTCCCGATGCCGGCGACGGGATCTGTCGCGTGATCGACGACGGTCCGAACGAGGAAATGGACAAACTCTCCATGATCCTGGTCGGCGCCGTGTCGGCCGCCGGCTCGCGGGTCGCCATCGTGACGCCGTATTTCCTGCCTCCACGGGAAATGATCGCTGCCCTACAGTCGGCGGCCCTGCGCGGCGTGGAGGTGATGCTCATACTGCCTGCGAAGAACAACCTTCCTTTCGTGCATTGGGCGACGCGCAATCTGCTATGGGAGCTCTTACAGCGGGGTGTACGCGTCTACTATCAGCCGCCACCCTTCGTGCATACGAAACTGTTTCTGGTGGACCACGCCTACGTGCAGGTGGGTTCCGCTAATCTGGATCCGAGGAGCCTGCGCTTGAACTTCGAGCTGAACGTGGAGGTGCTGGATGAAGCCTTCGCGCGTCGTCTCCTCGCCCACGTGGAGCAGATACGGCGGACCTCGCACGAGCTCACACTGGCCGAGCTCGATAACCGTTCGCTCGCGCTCCGTCTTCGCGACGCCCTCGCCTGGTTGTTCTCCCCCTACATGTGACGCGAGCTGCGGTTGATCGATAGAATCATGTCTACGGCGACCGGAGAGTAGCATGAAAAGGGTCTACGGCTCCTATAACAACTTCATCGTGGGCTCGCTCAAACAGGTGCTCGAGCAGCACGGTATTCGCTGCATCGTGAAGAACGAGTACCTGCAAGGAGGCGCCGGCGAGCTGCCTCCCACCGAGTGCTGGCCCGAGCTGTGGGTGATGGAGGACGAGACGTATGAACGTGCGCGGGAGATCGTGCTGGCGGCGCTCGGGGCCGACACCGAGCCCGGACCGTCCTGGCGGTGCCCGCGCTGTCAAGAAGAGATAGAGGGTCAATTCTCGGAGTGCTGGCACTGCGGGGAAAGCCGTCCTTTCCATGTCGATTGAGGGGCGGGCGAAGAGCACGCTCTACGTGCGGCGCCGAGCTGGCCGGCGCGCGTAGCGGGGCTCGGGAGCCGTCGCCGGCGGGCCGGCTGCCGCGGGGGGAAGCAAACTGATCGCACTGCTGCAGCGGGTAACGTCCGCGAGCGTCACGGTCGATGCCCGGGTGATCGCGGCCATCGAGCGAGGGTTGCTGGTGCTCGTGGGCGTCGAGCGGCAGGATGACGAGGAGCGAGCGGATCGACTGCTCGAGCGCGTGCTCGGCTACCGCGTATTCCCGGACGCCGAGGGCAGGATGAACCGGTCTCTCGTCGATATCCACGGAGGGTTGCTGCTCGTGCCCCAGTTCACGCTGTGCGCCGACACGCGCAAGGGCATGCGCCCGAGTTTCAGCTCCGCGGCGACACCGGAACACGGAGAGCGTTTGTTCGGCTACCTGGTCTCGAGAGCCGGGAAGGCGCACGCACCCGTCGGAGTCGGACGTTTCGGAGCGGACATGCAGGTGGCTCTCGTGAACGACGGGCCGGTGACCTTCATCCTTCGGACTGGAAGCAACTCGGGGGCGACGCGATGAGCGCACGAGACTACGATGCGATAGTCATCGGCACCGGACCGGCCGGCGAGGGCGCGGCCATGCAGCTCGTGAAGGGCGGCAAACGCGTGGCGGTGGTCGAGCGCTACCGGGACCCCGGCGGAGGGTGCACCCACTGGGCGACGATTCCCAGCAAGGCGCTGCGCCATGCCATTCAGGTGCTCGAGGATTACCGCAACAATCCCCTCTTTCAGCGTACCCTCGGTCGCGTCGAGATCACCTACCCTCAGCTCTTGAAAGCGGCCGAGTCGGTGATCACCGATCAGGTGAAGGTGCGCGGTGGCTTTTACCACCGCAACCGCGTGGACGTCCTTCACGGGCATGCGCGTTTCGTGGATCCACACACGGTGGAGGTAGCCGCGAAGGGCGGCCCCGCGGAGCGCTACAGCGCCGGTTACTTCGTGATCGGAGCCGGCTCCAGACCGTATCATCCTCCAGACGTCGATTTCGAGCATCCACGTGTACTGGACAGCGACAGCGTGCTTCAGCTCGAGCGCACGCCGCGCTCCATCGCCATCTACGGCGCCGGCGTCATCGGGTGTGAGTATGCATCCATCTTCGGGCATCTGCACATGAAGGTGGATCTGGTGAACACGCGCAAGCGTCTGCTCGAGTTTCTGGACGACGAGATCACGGACGCCCTGAGCTACCACCTGCGCGATCTAGGGGTCGTCATCCGGCACGGAGAGGAGTACGAGAAGGTGGAACCGGGCGACGACGGCGTCGTGCTCTACCTGCGCTCGGGCAAACGCATCAAGAGCGACGTGCTGCTGTGGGCGAACGGTCGCTCGGGCAACACCCAGGATCTCGGAGTCGATGCGCTCGGGTTAGCGATCAATCACCGCGGTCAGATAGAGATCAACGAAAAGTATCAGACTAATCTGCCCCACATGTACGCTGCAGGCGATGTGGTCGGTTTTCCCAGCCTCGCGAGCGCGGGCTACGATCAGGGTCGTTTCGCCGGCGCCAACATTCTTAACAAAGGCGAACCGAAGCTCATCCAAGACATGCCCATCGGTATCTACACCAGTCCGGAGATCAGCTCTCTCGGACGGACCGAGCGCGAGCTGACCGAGCAAAGAATTCCCTACGAGGTCGGCCGAGCCATGTTCCGAAGCCTGGCGCGGGCCCAGATCACCGGACACACGGTCGGCATGCTGAAGCTGCTATTCCACCGGGAAACGCTGGAGCTGCTCGGGATCCACTGTTTCGGCGAGCAGGCCTCCGAGATCGTTCACATCGGGCAGGCCATCATGGCGCAGGAAGGAGAGGCCAACAGCCTCGAGTATTTCATCGACACGACCTTCAACTATCCCACGATGGCTGAAGCGTATCGAGTGGCGGCGCTCAACGGCTACAACCGCATCTTCTGATCAGTCCGTTTTATCAGCGAGCCTTTGAGACACGTGTCAGCGACGGTCGTGGCTGGTGCTGAGAGGGCCGTCATGAGTCATCGCCCATCTGTCATCGGTCAGGCAGTGTCGCCTGTGTGCGGTCGTTGTGTTGACAAATGACAGATGACCGGGGACTGATGACAATCTTGCGCACTCTCTTCTCTTCCAGCGTTCCTGCCGGCTCAGGATTGTGATAGGAAAGATCTTTTTGATCATCTTTCCGCTCTTTGCCATCGCGGGTGCCGGCTATGCGTACGGGCGCTGGCGCCGTCCGGACATGACGTTCGCCAATCAGCTCAACATGGACGTCTTCGTACCCGCACTCGTCTTTCACGTGCTGTCCGGCAAATCGTTCGACCCGCAAGGGTATGCCACGCTGGCGATCGCGGTGCTCATCGTCATAGCCGCGGTCGGCGTGATTCTGACCCCGTTGGTGTTGGCGTTGCGTATCGAGCCGAGGACCATCATTCCACCGATGATGTTCAAGAATACCGGCAACATGGGATTGCCTCTCGCCGTTTTCGCTTTCGGGGAGAGCGCTTTGCCCGCCGCAGTGGTCATCTTCGTCGTTTCGAGCACCCTTCACTTCACACTTGGCACGTATATCATGAATCGGCGCGCGGGGTTTCTGTGGATCCTCCGGGTCCCGGTCATACAAGCCACGCTGGCCGGCGTGCTTTTCAGCCTTGCCGATTGGACGTTACCCCAAGCGCTGGCGACACCTGTCGAGATGCTGGGGCGCGTCTCGATTCCGCTTCTGCTCTTCTCCCTCGGGGTACGCCTTACCGACATTGACCTGCGCGATTGGCGCATCGGGGTCATCGGCGCCTCGCTTTGCCCCGTGGCGGGGATCGCCGCGGCTGCACTGGCGCTCTGGCTCTTGCCTTTGGCCCAGACGCAAGCGCAACAGCTCATCATCTACGGGGCGCTGCCCCCGGCGGTCCTCAATTACATCCTTGCCGAGACCTACCGGCGCGAACCCAGGCGGGTGGCGTCCATCGTGCTGCTCGGCAATCTCGCCAGTCTGCTCAGCATCCCCGTCGTACTCGCCTTCGTCCTGCGTTGAGGTGCGTTTTTCAGCAGCGGCCGTTGGCCGCGAACCGCGTGCCCGCAACGGTTGACTCGCGAGCTCGTACCGACTCGCCAGGTGCGAGCAGGCTAGCTTGGCTAGCTAGCCCTGCACGAGAATGACGAGCAGGCGGCGCGGCCCGTGCGCTCCCTGCTGCAGGGTCTGCTCCACGTCGGCCGTTTTGGAGGGGCCCGAGATGAGGTTGACCGTGCGCGGCAACGCCGGGAAAGCCTCGCGCAGGCGCGACCAGATCTCCTCGAGATGAACCACAACCCGGGCGGCCGGCAGCACGACGACGTGATCATCGGTCAGAAAATTCAGCGTGGTGGGGCTCTCCGGCGACGAGAGCAGCGCGAGCGTCCCGGTCTCGGCGGCGGCGGCGAAGGCGGTCGTGATCGATACCCGATCCTCGCCGGTGGCCGCGCGCCGCTCCGTGGCGAGCTCGTTGGGCCAGGGGATCGCGCTCAGCAGCTCGTCGGTGCCCATCACCGCCGCCGGCGGCAAGGCATAGGCCCGCAGATGCTCCATGAGCGCGCGAGGCACCTCCGCGAAAGACGGCACCACGCTCACGAGCCCCCCGGCGGCTTCGAACTTCTCCTGGAAACGCTGCACTGCGTCTTCGCTCACGCGGGGCTGCACATGGGCGGCGTGGGCGGCGGTGCGCGCCGCGAGCACCGCCGCCACGCTCGCTTCGAGCGGACCGGCGCGGCGCAGGCTGCGGCGGATGCTGGCCAGTACGGTGTCGCGAGCGTCAGTCACGGCTTACGGCTCTCGTTGCTGCAATCGGTCTCGATGCGAACCACCAGGATCGCGAAGCACGCGAAGACCAATCAGGTGGAGCCGGGTCCCCATGGGGACGGCGCCTCCGAGCTCTGATTCGCTGCACGGGTCCCTTCGTGTCCTTCGTGCTCCTCGCGGTGAAATATGCAGCGCCGGATCATCGGCGACCGGCGCGGCGGCGCCAGGCACGCTGGAAGGTCTCGCCCTGGGGCGCGGGCATGTCGCGCACCGCCGTCCAGCCCCCGGCGAGCGGTAGCCGGCGAAGGGCGCCGCGGGGGCGTCCCATGAGGGCGAGCACGCGCATCCCCAGCGCCGACAGCGACTGATAGAGCCGTGGCCGCTTGGCGAGATAGGCCCACGCAGCGAGTGCCCAGCGCGCGCGCGGTGGCGTCAAACCCTGCTCGAACTCCCGCATGCGCAGGTCGCGCAGCATGCGGGGCAACGGAATGCTCATCGGGCACACCTCCTGGCAACGACCGTTCAGAGTGCACGCGTTGGGGAGGTGACCCGCCTCCTCGAGCCCGATCATCAGCGGCGTGAGCACCGATCCCATGGGCCCCGGGTACACCCAGCCGTATGCGTGCCCGCCGATGGCGCCGTACACCGGACAGTGGTTCAGACACGCGCCGCAGCGGATGCACCGCAGCATCTCGTGGAACTCGTTGCCGAGCATCTGCGAGCGGCCGTTGTCCAACAAAACGACGTGGAACTGCTCGGGTCCGTCCAGGTCCTGATCCCTTCGCGGACCCGTGGAGAACGTCGTGTAGCTGGACATCTCCTGGCCCGTGGCGCTTCGCGCCAGGACCCGCAGGATGGTCGTCACGTCCTCCAGCGTCGGCACGATCTTCTCGATGCTGGCCGTCACCACGTGCACCCGGGGCAGGGTATTGGTCAAGTCACCGTTGCCCTCGTTGGTCACGATCACCGATGAGCCGGTCTCGGCGACGAGAAAGTTGGCGCCCGTGATGCCGACATCGGCGCTCAGGAACGCTTCACGCAGCACCTGACGAGCTTCGTTGACGATGGCCGGAATCTCCGTGACGCGCTCGGTCAGACCGTATTTGCCATGATGCTCGTGGAACAGGTCGGTGATCTGGGGGCGTGTCATGTGCACGGCCGGAGCGATGATATGGCTGGGAGGCTCTTCAGCGAGCTGGATGATATATTCCCCGAGGTCGGTCTCCATCACATCGAGGCCCGCCGACTCCAGTGCGTCGTTCAGATCGACCTCCTCCGCCACCATCGATTTGCCTTTCGTGACGCGCCGTGCACCAGCGTCGCGGCAGACCCGCACCACCGCATCGCGCGCCTCCTCAGGCGTGCGCGCCCAGTGCACGTGCCCTCCGGCCGCGTGCACGCGCTCCTCGAACTGCTCCAGGTAGTAGTCGAGATGCGCGAGCGTGTGCTCCTTGATCTCGCGCGCGGCCGAGCGCAACGCCTCAAACTCGGGAAGGGCCTCCACCGCGAGGCGGCGTTTGTCCACGAAGCCGCCCTTGGCCTTGGCCATGGCCTGCTGGAGCTGCGGGTCGTGCAGCGCCGCGGCCGCACGCGGCTTGAATGCGTGCGCTTGGGACTTCATTCCCGGATGCCTCCGATGGACGCCACGTCCGTCATCCCCGCCAGCACTTCGGCCACATGATAGACCTTCATCGCGCTGCCCTCGCGACGCAGTCGCCCCGCGATGTTGAGCAGGCAGCCGAGGTCTCCGCCGAGCAGGGTCTGAGCGCCGCTCGCCTTCACGTTGGCAACCTTGTCGGAGACCATGCGCCCGGAAATCTCCGGATACTTCACGCAGAACGTGCCACCGAATCCGCAGCACACGTTGCTGTCGTCGAGCTCTCGGAGGGATAGCTCACGCACGCGAGCGAGAAGCTGACGCGGCTGCTCGCGGATGCCGAGCTCGCGCAAACCGGAGCATGTGTCATGATAAGTCACGGTGCCCCGGTAGCGGGCGTCGATGTCCGCGAAACCCAGCACGTCGACGAGAAAGCTCACCAGCTCATAACACCGATCCGCAAGCAGTCGTGCGCGTCCGGACCAATGCGCGTCGGTATCGAATAACCCCGGATAATGCTCTTTCAGCATGCCCGTGCACGATCCCGATGGCACGATGACGTAGTCGTAGCCCTCGAAGGTTTTTATCACTCGCTTGGCGATCGCGCATGCATCTTCCGCGTCGCCGCTGTTGTAGGCGGGCTGCCCGCAGCAGGTTTGAAGTTCCGGCACATCCACCCGACAGCCGGCGGCCTCCAGCAGCTTCACCGTGGCGAAGCCGATGTTCGGACGAAACAGATCGACAAGACAGGTAACGAAGAGACCGACGTGCGGTCGCGATGCATCCGTTCGTGTAGTCATGATTCTCGGGGCATTTCAAAAACGGCGTTTCCGGCTCCAGGCGGCGAGTCGGGGGTCCACGAAGGTGCGCGGACCCACCTTGGGTATCAGACCCCAATGCCCCCCGATCACCCGCTTGAGCAACCCGTCGTGCCCGAGGCGGTTGAGCCCGCGTTCGCCCCCGTCGCCTTGCCCGGCGGCGAAGAGGAGCGTCAGCTCGCGGGGATGTCCGGTTTCGAGGTAGCGTCGCTCGAGCGCGGCAAGCAGCCCGTCGGGCGTTCCGATCCCCACGAATCCCGAGGTGCAGACGGTGTCCCCGTCACCCACGATGGCCATCGCCTCGTCCGCGGTGACGACTTTGTTCTTCATTCCGTTCTCCCCCGATTGCCCGCCACGTGAGCCAGGTCCGACCCGGCCTCTGCAGCTCGTTGCGCCCGTGACAGGCGCGCTCAGGGATTATACCCGACGCTTTCCGAAGCGCTCGCCTGCGCATGGTCGACAATATGCCAGGGTCGGCGGCGAGCACGCGAATCCGACGCCTCGGCACCAACGGCAGCGGGAGGTCCTAGCGCGAGCGGTTGAAATCGCTCGCAGCGAGAAATTGGTAGAATCCGGCCGTGCCGCTGACCGTGCAGTGGGCGGTCGGGCACACAAGGGACTAGTAGAACGACAACACGCCGTTCGCTCCGTTACGCTTGCGGGTGTACGGCGGAGAGGATAAGGAGGATCGCCGATGCTATCCCGCAGGACATGCAGTCACGGCCTTTTCACGCGCTTCGCGTGTGCGTTCGCGCTCGGCGCATTGGTCTTTTCACTCGGCTCCACGCAACAGGCGGATGCGGCGGAACGAATCCGTTGGAAGATGCCCATCGCGTTCTCGTCCAAGCTGCCAGGGCTGGGCACGCCTTCGCAGTACGTCGCCGAGCAGCTCGACAAGGCGAGCGGCGGACAGATCCAGGTCCGAGTGTACGAGCCCGACAAGCTGGTGCCGCCTTTCGAGATCCTGAGCGCCGTCAACGAGGGCAAGGTCAGCGCCGGCTACACGTGGATCGGCTATGACCAGGGCAAGGTCCCGGCGGTGCCATTGTTCGCCGCCGTGCCCTTCGGTTTGAAACCCTGGGCCTTCACGGCGTGGTACTACTACGGCGGCGGTCACGACATGCTGCGGGAGGTCTACGCCAACAAAGGTTTCAACGTGCACGCGCAGCTCTGCGGCATCATCGGTCCGGAAACGGCAGGCTGGTATCGGGAGCCGATCACGAGCGTGAAAGACTACGAAGGCATGAAGATCCGCTTCGCAGGCCTCGGCGGCAAGGTGCTCGAGAAGTTGGGCGCGTCGGTCACCATGCTCCCGGGAGGCGAGCTCTTCCAGGCGCTCGAGAAGGGCACCATCGACGCCACCGAGTTCTCGATGCCCGCCATCGACCAGATCCTGGGCTTCAACCAGATCGTGAAGTACAACCTCTTCCCCGGCTGGCACCAGCCCTTCACCGCCCAGTACATGCTGGTCAACCTCAACGATTGGAAAAAGGCGAGCCCGGAACAGCAGGCGCTCATCGAGACGACCTGCACGGCGGCGACCTTGAGGGGTCTCGCCGAGGGCGAGTACAAGAACGGCGCCGTGCTCCAGGGCTTTCGAGATGAGGGCGTGAACGCCGATCAGATCCCGGTGGACATCCTCAAGCAGCTGAAGCAGGTCAGCAACGAGGTGCTCGCCGAGGAGGCGGCCAAGGACGACGATTTCAAGCGCGTCTGGGAGTCGCAAAAGGCGTTTCAGAAGTCCTACGATGTTTGGGACGCGCGAGCCTATCTGCCAGCAGATCTCTAGCAGGCGGTTAATGGGCAGCATGCGTAAAGTACCGGGAGATGCCGCCGAAAGTCGGGACGTCGGATTCATGTGATCGTTCTCGCAACGATTCGCACACAATGAGAAACGGGGTCTGAGCTCGAATTCCGGCGAAAGACGGCCAGGGACGGACTTTCTTTGACGTCTTGCTAGAATCCTCTACGTCAACGCCCCCCTCCCGGCGGAGGGGGGCGTTACGCGGAAAGGGGGTGAGCCATGGAGGAGCGCGAAGGACAAGCGGCTGAGCATCCCGAGCATCATCCGAGCGTCCTTGAAGTCGACGTCCACCACCACACCGAACTTCCGTCGACCCGCATTTCCGATGGCTTGGACGGTTTACTGCGCCGCATTGGAGACTTTTTCTCCTGGTTCTGGCTCGCGGTAGTCGGCGTCATCCTCGTCAGCGTGATCTCCCGGTACGTGTTCGCCCGGGGGTCCGTCACGATGGAGGAGATTCAGTGGCACATCTACGGTGCGGTCTGGCTCGTCGGTCTCGCCTACGCACTGGTCTCGGACGACCACGTGCGCGTGGACATCTTCCACGAGCGTTTCGGGCTGAGGGCGCAGACGTGGATCGAGCTCGCCGGCATTCTGCTGCTGCTGTTGCCCTTTCTGGTCATCGGCTTTCTGGAAAGCGCGCCGTACTTCTACAGCTCGTACACCCAAGGTGAGGAGTCCCAAGCGCCCGCCGGCCTGCCCTATCGCTGGGCGGTCAAGTTCTTCCTACCCGTGGCCTTCGCTTTGTTGATCCTCGGATCGGTCTCACGGTTGTTGAAGTGCACGGCTTTGCTCTTCGGCGTTCCAAAGCCAACAAGAAAGCAAAGGAAGCCGGTCTCCCGCGCTTGATCGAAGAGGGGCCGGGAACGCCTGGGCCGTTCGCGCCGAAGGGAGCTACCCGAAAAGGGCGCCATGGAACTGACCACCATCTTCGTCGTCGCGATGTTCGCCACGTTCATCGTGCTGCTCTTCACGGGCTTCCCGGTCGCGTGGGTCCTGGGCGGAACGGCCGTCATCTACACCGTCGTGGGGATCGTCGCGGTGGAGTGGTTCGGCGCCGACCTGTGGTTCGACTGGGGCAGCAGCATCGCGCTCATTCCAGAGCGCATGTGGTCGCTGGTAGCGAGCGACACCCTCGTGGCCCTGCCCATGTTCATCTTCATGGGGATCATGCTGGATCAGTCCGGCGTGGCCGAACGGCTCATGAACAACATGGTGAAGCTGTTCGGCGCCGTGCGCGGGGGATACGCCGTTACCGTGATCGTTCTCGGCGTCCTTCTGGCCGCCACCACCGGGATCATCGGCGCGTCGGTGGTGCTGCTGGGCATGCTGTCGCTGCCGGTGATGATGCGCAATCACTACTCCAAGGCGCTGGCGGTGGGCACATCGTGCGCGACTGGGACACTGGGGATCCTCATCCCTCCGAGCATCATGCTGGTCATCATGGCCGATCGCCTGGCCGACCCGGACGCCTCTGTGGGGGATCTGTTCCTGGGTGCATTCCTCCCCGGGTTGCTGCTCGCGGCCACGTACGTGGCCTACGTGCTGGTCTTGGGCTTCATCCGCCCGAACGCCGCGCCTGTGCCGAAAGACAATCCCCCCATCACGTGGCGCGTTGTCCGGGACGTCATCGTGGCGGTGGTGCCGACGGCGTTCCTCATCCTGGCGGTGCTCGGATCCATCTTCTTCGGGGTTGCCACGCCCACCGAGGCGTCGGGCGTGGGTGCGGCGGGCGCCATGCTCCTCGCGGCCATGAGCCGGCGCCTGAACCTGCGGGTGATGGGCAACTCCTTGCGTCAGACGACGCGCACCGCAGCGTTCATCTTCGCCATCTTTCTCGGCGCCACGGCCTTCTCGGTCGTGCTGCGGGGGTTGGGCGGCGACCAGGTGATCGAGGACTCGCTGCTCGGACTGCCCTTCGGACCCCACGGAATCCTCATCACCATCCTGCTCGCCGTGTTTCTGCTCGGTTTCGTGCTCGACTGGGTGGAGATCACCCTCATCATCCTGCCCTTGGTCGCGCCGGTGGTGGAGAGCCTGGGCTTCGATCTGGTGTGGTTCACCATCCTGTTCGCCGTGTGCCTGCAGACGTCGTTCCTGACGCCGCCGGTGGGCTTCGCCATCTTCTACATCAAGGGCGTGGCCCCACCCGAGATCAGCGTCACGGACATCTACCGAGGGGTGACCCCCTACATCCTCCTGCAGGTCCTGGGGCTCGCGCTCGTCTTCGCCTTCCCGGCCATCGTCACCTGGCTGCCCAGCGTCGGCTATCACTGAGTCGCCGCCACCTTCGGACACTCCGGGGGCAGGCCGCGGCCACCGCCGGCACGGGGGCGGCTCGCCGCGCCGCTGCGGGGCAGCGGTGTTTATGCCCGGCGGCGTTCTCGTTATCCTTTAGCGTTCCGGGCTTGTCCGGGGGATTGTTTGCATGAGCGGGCGTGGCGCCACGGTCCAACGCGATACCAAGGAGACCCAGATCGAGGTCAGCGTAGAGCTGGACGGCACCGGCCGCGCTCGCCTCGAGATCGGCATTCCCTTTCTCGAACACATGCTGGACCAGGTGGCGCGCCACGGTCTCATCGACCTCCGGGTCCGGGCGCAGGGTGATCTGGATGTGGACGCCCACCACACGGTGGAGGACATTGGAATCACCCTGGGTCAGGCGGTGTCGGAGGCGCTCGGCGACAAGAGGGGCATGACCCGTTACGGTCATGCTTACGTGCCGCTGGACGAGGCGCTCTCCCGAGTGGTCATCGACTTCTCCGGCCGTCCCGGGCTCTTCTATCGCGTCGATTACCCGCGCGCACGCATCGGATCCTTCGACGTGGACCTGGTGCGCGAGTTCTTTCAAGGTTTCGCGAACGCCGCGGACGTGACGCTGCATGTGGACAACCTGCACGGACGCAACGCGCACCACATCGCGGAGACGGTGTTCAAAGCGTTCGCGCGCGCGCTGCGCATGGCAGCAACCCTCGATCCACGCATGCGCGACGTAGTGCCCTCCACCAAGGGGCGGCTCTGAACCCGTGCAGCATCCGCCCCGGGAAGTGGCGGCTGCAGTCCGAGCCGTTGCGAAGGGCGACTGACGAAGCGCGCCGCGCGCGGCGGGAAACGCTTTGCCTCGGAGCCCAAAGCAATGGCTCGGGCTCCAAGCGCCGAACCGTTAGTTGCGAACGGTTCGCCTCATTCGGGGTAGGTACTCGGCTAGCCGCAGGCACGTGCTGAGAGATGGAACGCGTCGCCGTCATCGATTACGGCATGGGCAACCTGCGCTCGGTGGCCAACGCCCTGGAGCACGTGGGCGAGGGCGCCTGGGAGATCTGCGTCACCCATAGCGCGGAGATCGTGCGCAGTGCGGAGCGGGTGGTGTTCCCCGGGCAGGGCGCCATCCGGGACTGCATGGGCGAGCTCGACAGGCTGGCGCTGCGCGACGTGATTCTCGAGTGCATAGGGGCGAAGCCCTTCCTCGGGATCTGCATGGGTCTGCAGGCGTTGATGGAGACCAGTGAAGAGGACCCACGAACCCGCGGCCTGGGCGTCTACGCTGGGACCGTGCGGCGTTTTCCCGACGGCGCCCGGGACCCGCAGACCGGGGAGCGACTGAAGGTCCCACACATGGGGTGGAATCAGGTCTTTCCGACCCGGCCCCACCCTCTCTGGGACGACGTTGCGCCGGGAGATCGGTTCTACTTCGTACACAGCTACTACGTGGCGCCGGCGGAGGCAGAGCTGGTGGCCGCACGCACCGCGTACGGCGTGGAATTCGCCTCCGCCCTCGCGCAGGGCCGGCTGTTCGCGGTTCAGTTCCACCCGGAGAAGAGTCAGCGGCCCGGGCTCAGCCTGCTGCGCAACTTCCTGCGCTGGAAGGGGACATTCTGATTTTCCATCGACCACGTCTCGGGATTCTGAGCCGCCACACGTTCAGACGGAGCCCAGCCGAGCGCCGAGCGGCACCGCCCGGCCCCGCGTGCGATCGAGGTTGCCGGGTTGTTTCGGGGTTTGCGACGAAGAGGCGCGTGCCGCGGGACCCAGCCCGCGAAACCAGCTGTCTCCCGGAAATCCGCGAAGAACCGAAGAAAAGGGGACATTCAGATTTTCCTTTGAACGCTCGAGAAATTGGGAAGGAAGGTGAAAAGGAAAATCAGAATGTCCCCTCCTGCTCGCGCTGCACGGCACGGTAGCCAATGTCACGGCGGTAATAGACGTCCTCCCAAGTGATGGTCTCCGCCAGCGCGTAGGCCGAAGCTTGCGCCTCGGCAACGGTGGCCCCCAGGCTGCACGCGCAGAGGACGCGCCCACCGGCCGTCACCACTTGACCGTCGCGCAGCGCCGTGCCGGCATGGAATACCTTCGCGTCCGGTCCCCGGGCCCAGTCAAGCCCGTGAATGACGGCCCCTTTGCGGTACGCGCCGGGATACCCGGCGGCCGCCATGACCACGCCGAGGGCGACGCGCGGATCCCACTCCGCGCGCACGCGGTCGAGCCGGCCGGCGAGCGCCGCATCGCATAGCGCCAGCAGGTCGCTGCGCAGCCGCATGAGCAGGGGCTGCGCCTCGGGATCGCCGAGGCGACAGTTGTACTCCAGGACTCTCGCGCAACCCCCCGGTCCAACCATCAACCCCGCGTAGAGAAACCCGGTGTACGGGCGACCTTCGGCGGCCATGCCGCGCACGGTGGGCTCGATGATGTCGTGCATGACCCGGCGGTGCACCTCCGGCGTCACCACAGGGGCCGGCGAGTAGGCGCCCATGCCGCCCGTGTTGGGGCCCCGGTCGCCGTCGTCGCGGGCCTTGTGGTCCTGGGAAGAGGCGAGGGGCAGCACGTGTTCGCCGTCGACCAGGCAGATGAAGCTCGCCTCTTCGCCTTCGAGAAGATCCTCGATCACGATGCAGCGCCCCGCGTCGCCGAACGCGTTCCCGGATAGCATGTCCGCAGCCGCCGCGCAGGCGGCTTCTTCGGTCTGGGCGAGCGTGACGCCCTTGCCCGCCGCAAGCCCGTCGGCCTTGATGACCAGGGGCGCACCCCGATCGCGGATGTGGGCTTGGGCGTCGCGAAGATCCGTGAAGCTGACGTGGGCCGCCGTAGGGATACCGTGCCGGGTCAGAAAAGCCTTGCAGAACGCCTTCGATCCCTCGAGCTGTGCGGCGGCGCGGTTCGGCCCGAAGATGCGCAGACCGCGTGCCTCGAATGTGTCGACGATCCCGGCTGCGAGCGGACCCTCCGGACCGACCAGCGTGAGCTCGACGTCGCGCTCCCGCGCAAACCCAACGAGGCTCTCGATGTCGTCGGCCGGGATGGGCACGTTCTCGGTACGGGGCTCACCCGCAGTGCCGGCGTTACCGGGCGCGACGTAGACCCACTCGACCTTGGGAGACTGGGCGGCCTTCCACGCCAGCGCGTGCTCGCGCCCGCCCGCGCCGATGATCAAAACCTTCATGAGCCGACTCTGCCGTGGTGCTTAAACCCCAAGTGGCTATAGGTCGCTCCACTGCTCAACACGAAGGGCTCGAAGATCAACGAAATCCGTTCGGCGCTCTCGGACGTCAGTGGCGGAAGTGGCGCATGCCGGTGAACACCATGGCCATGCCGTGCTCGTCGGCCGCTGCGATCACCTCCTCGTCGCGCATCGAGCCGCCGGGTTGAATCACCGCCGCGGCCCCCGCTTGGGCGGCCGCATCCACGCCGTCACGGAACGGGAAAAAGGCGTCCGAAGCCATGACCGCGCCCGCGAGGTCCAGGCCCTCGTCGTGGGCCTTGATGGCGGCGATGCGCGCGCTGTACACGCGGCTCATCTGGCCCGCCCCGATACCGAGCGTCATTTCGTCGCGTGCGTACACGATGGCGTTGGACTTGACGTGCTTGACGACCCGCCAGGCGAACAACAAATCGGCGAGCTCCCTGTCGGTCGGGTGACGGCGCGACACCACTTTGAGATCGCCGGCGCCGACCATCCCGCGATCGCGCTCCTGCGCCAGAAGCCCGCCGCCGGCGACACCACGCAGATCGAGTCCGCCGCTGGAACCGCCCCATCGACCGCAGGCGAGCACGCGCACGTTGGGTTTTCCGGCGAGCGCCGCGACGGCCGCTTCCTTCACTTCGGGCGCGACGATCACTTCCACGAATTGGCGCTCGATGATGGCGCGGGCGAGCTCCCCCTCGAGGGGTGTATTGCACGCAATGACGCCGCCGAAGGCCGACGTGGGGTCGGTACGGAAGGCGCGCTCGTAGGCCTCGAGCGGCGTCGGCCCCACGGCGGCGCCGCACGGATTCGCGTGCTTCACGATGACACAGGCACATCCCTCATCGAAGCTCCTCACGCACTCGAGGGCAGCGTCTGCGTCGCCGATGTTGTTGAACGACAGCGCTCTTCCCTGTATCAGGCGAGCGGTCGCGACCGACGGCTCACCCGCGCCCGGCCGTCTGTAGAAAGCGGCACGCTGGTGGGGATTCTCGCCATAGCGCAGATCATGGACCTTCTCGAAGTTGAGGTTCAGCGTGCGCGGAAGAGCGCGCTTCCGTGCGTCCTCGAGCAGACTACCCAGATAGCTGGCTATGGCACCGTCGTAGCGGGCGGTGTGCTCGAAGGCCCGCGTGGCCAGATCAAAGCGCGTGGCGTCACTGACCCGCCCCTCGTGTTGGCGCATCTCCTCCAGCACCCGCGCGTAGTCGCTGGGGTTCACCAATACGGTCACGGCCGCATGGTTCTTGGCCGCGGCTCGCAGCATCGCCGGGCCGCCGATGTCGATATTCTCGATAGCGCTTGCAAGCGAACAGTGCGGGTCGGTGACGGCGCGCTCGAACGGATACAGATTCACCACCACCAGATCGATGGGGCGGATCTCATGCGCAGTCATGACTTCCCGGTCGAGCTCGCGACGCCCCAGTAGTCCGCCGTGAATGCGAGGATGGAGGGTCTTCAGACGTCCGTCCATGATCTCGGGGAAGCCGGTGTACTGCGACACGTCGGTCACCGCCAAGCCGGCTTCTCTCAGGCTACGCGCCGTGCCGCCCGTAGAGAGGATGTCGACGTCGAGCTCCGCGAGATCCCGGGCGAAGTCTACGACGCCGGTCTTGTCGGAGACGCTGATGAGCGCGCATCGAATCCTGTCCGACATGATGTCCCTCCGCGGGGCGAGGAGTTCCGCGACACCCGCGCCAGTGGTTACGCGATTCGCGCGGGTTTTTCGCACTGCAGGCTGAGTCCCGTTCGGCTCGACGGGTATGCGGCAAGGCGGGGCAGCCCGCGCCATCGGAGGCCGTGTGCTCTACGTTCCGTCACGCGTATCCCGGCGCGGTGGGCTGACGCTTGCTCCGACATCCCGTGTTCGGGGAGCGGGCACGTCCGGCCAAAGCGCCGCGGACGGCTTCCGACCCACCCGATAGGGTGCCTTGGGGATACGCGCGGTACAAGCCCCCGTCGCTAATCGCACGTATCCGTCGCTGCCAGCGCACGCCCGGCAGCTGCTCGGAGACGATGCGCCGCGCCGGCTCGGAGCATACCGAGCCGAGGCGGTCATCTCCGGGAGCTCACATGAGGTTGTAGCGTTTGAGCTTCTTGCGCAATGTACCGCGGTTCAGGCCGAGGACGGCGGCCGCCTTTGACTGGTTGCCGCGCGTGTGACGCATCACCGCCTCCAGCAAAGGCCCTTCCACCTCTTGTATCACCATCTGGTAGAGCCCGGTGGTGCTGTGGCCGCCGAGCCGAGCGAAGTAATCTTCGACGGCCCCGCGTACGCAGGCCCGCAGCGGCTCCTTGGCGGGGGCTTCGACCCTCAAGCCCGAGGTCGCCGATTCGTAATCGCGTACACCTTGGCCGCTCATGGTTTCACTCCGCGGGTCGCCGCGGGATGGAGCAGCGCGACCCTCCGTTGCCGCGGGCCGGGAATGCCGCTGCGGGAAACCTGACGATTCAATGGAATTGCTGCTGGACATGGAGGCGGTTCCTCGCAGTCGAAGTGATGCGTGTGACCCGAAGTCGAGGGGTTTGCCATGACGTTGTTGTTTGTTATCCGTTACGGGCTGCGCGTGCCAAGTACAAGGAGGCGCAGTGGACCACGACAAAGCTCGATTCGAGAAATCCGGCGGTCAGAGAGAACGGAGCCCGTCATCCAGCGGCTTGCATTCTAGATTAACTCCTCCCGCCACCCGGAGAAACAGTTTAAGACCGGGGTTCCGGTGATTCTGTGAACTGGTGCACATTTCTTGCTCACGCACGCCGCGCCCTGATCCGCAGGGCCATGGAGTTTCAAGGGGTTGAAGTGATCTGCTGCGGCAGGGGATCTCCTCGCCGGTTTGCGGGAGATTGCTGCCTTCACTGTGCGAGGCCGGCTCCCGGGGCACGCGGTGCCTGGCCCCGGGGGCCGATCGCGAACTGCCCGTGTCTTGATATTCCGCTCGGGCTAGAGGAATCGGAACTCGAAGCTCACCGGGGCCTGCTCCGGCGCCATGAGGTCCAGGGCCACCTGCACCGGCGTGCGCGGCGGCATACCGCGAGCGACGTCGACATTCTCGGCCAGGTACTCGTGGGCTTCGAATCGCCGGGTCGCGATGGTTTGACCGTTCACGTTGTAGAGCGTGAACTGCATTTGCGGGTAGGGCTGTTTGAAGGGCGCGATGTTCTCCAGCGCCGCCGTCACGAGCAGGGCGCCTTCGTAGCGCGGGTGCACCCGAACGTCGCGGCTGACCATGCGGATGAGACTCACGTCGCGCCGCTCGGGAAGCATGCACCCGGTACGCTCACAGAACGCTTCCATCCACACGCGCGCCTGGGGGTAGCGGTGTACGACGTCCTCGGGCATGAACCATGCGTACTGCACGGCGAGGGCGGCCACGAGCAGGACGCTGGCTGCTCCGAACAGAAAACCGCCGCGCGATCGCCTTCGCGTGGTGGCCATGTGCGCCACATCTTCGCGCAGCGCCTGCGGCACCGGCTCTTCTTCCTCTGCCTTGCTTTCCAGACTCTGGTCGAGCGTCGGCGGGCGTTCGGCACGGGCTTGTTCCTGCGCACCGCGTCGCGGCGCTTCGCTCTCTTCCCGCAACGCCTGCTGGGCCGCGGGCTCGACCGGCGGCGCGACGGTCGGCGCGGGCGCCGCCGGTCCCTGCTTCGCGTTCGAGGCCGGCTCGTGCGGCGCGGCGCGTTCCTCCGCGGCCAACGTGTCGCTGAGGTACGCAAGGGCGTCGAAGAGCTTGCGACATCGACCGCAGCGCACGGTGCCGCGCCCCGCACGCAGCTGAGCGCCGGTGATGGTGAAAACGGTCTGACAGAACGGACAGCGTGTGTACACCTCAATGCACCCCTGCGTCGACGCCAGCGTCGGAATCCGGCTGCTCCCCCGCCAGCCGCCCCACAAGCCGTACCCAAGGGCCCTCGTGCGACGGCTTCCGCAGATGCAACCACGGCCGGTACGCCGCGGCCACCGCCTCGGCCTGCTCGGCGAGAATGCCGGCGAGCACGACCCAACCGTAGGGCCGCAGCAGCCCGGTGAGCCGCGGGGCGAGCTCCATCAGGGGCCGCGCGAGGATGTTGGCCACGACCCCGTCCGCAACGGGATGCGCCGGCAGGGCATGGGGCGCGAGCGCATGCAGTGCATGGGCGACACCGTTGGCGTTCGCGTTGGCGCGTGCCGCCGTGAGGGCCTGGGGGTCTTTGTCCACCGCCCACACGCGGTGCGCACCCAGCTTGAGCGCGGCGATGCCGAGAATTCCGGAGCCGCAGCCGTAGTCCACGATGTCGGTGCCCCTCAGATCGGTCTGCTCCAGCCACGCCAGACACAACCGCGTGCTGGGATGAGCGCCGGTGCCGAAGGCGAGCCCCGGGTCGAGACGCACAACGACTTCCGCGCCCGGCGGCGGGTCGAAGCCGCTCGGACACACCCACAGACGCGCGCCGATGCGCCGGGGTCGCGCGTACCGGAGCCATTCCCGCTCCCACACACGATCGGCGAGCGTTTCCAAAAGCACGCGTCCATGAGCCGGCGCTCCCAGGCACGCGCGGAGCTCGTTCTGGATTCGCTCAAGGTCGGCGTCGGGGGCGAACAACCCCGTCACCCGCGTCGCACCCCAGAGCGGTGCCGTGCGCGGCGCGGGTTCGTACAGCGGCTCGTCCTCGGCGTCGGTCAACGTGACCGACAGCGCCCCGGCTGCCTCGAGCAGCTCGCCCGCGCGCGCGGCCTCCTCGGGTGCGGCGACGAGCGTGAGCTGCTGCCACGGGGATCTCGGTTGCGGCTCTGCGCTCATGCCGGGACGGCTCCACTACAAGCCCAAACGGCCCTCGAGAAAATGGATGCTGGTGCCGCCCTGCAGGAACTCCGCATCGCGCAGCAGCGAATCGTGCAGCGGGATGTTCGTCTTGATTCCTTCCACCACGATCTCGGTCAACGCGGTACGCATGCGGGCCAACGCGGACTCGCGTGTTGCGCCCTGCGTCACGAGCTTACCGATGAGCGAGTCGTAGTACGGCGGCACACGGTACCCCGTGTAGACGTGGCTGTCGACGCGTACGCCGGGCCCCCCGGGAGCATGGAACAACGTGATGCTGCCGGGCGAGGGGACGAAGCTCTGCGGGTCCTCGGCGTTGATCCGGCACTCGATGGCATGCCCTTCGACCTCGATGTCCGACTGCTTGTACGAGAGGCGTTCCCCGGCGGCGATGCGCAGCTGCTCGGCGACGATGTCCACGCCGGTGACCATCTCGGTCACCGGGTGCTCGACCTGCAGGCGCGTGTTCATCTCGATGAAGTAGAACCGGCCTTCTTCGTACAGAAACTCGAGGGTCCCGGCGCTGCGATACCCTATCTCCTCGCAAGCAGCCACGCACTGCGCACCGAGCTTGTCCAGCTTTTTCTGCGGGACGCCCGGAGGCGGGGCTTCCTCGATGACCTTCTGATGCCGGCGCTGCATGGAGCAATCCCGCGCGCCCAGATGGATGACGTTGCCGTGACCGTCGGCCAGCACCTGAATCTCGACGTGCCGCGGCTTGGCCAGGTACTTCTCGAGGTAGAGCGTGTCGTTGCCGAAGGCCGCCGCCGCCTCGGTCGCGGTGAGCGAGATGGCATTGAGCAGCGCGGCCTCGCCGTGGACCACCCGCATACCGCGTCCGCCGCCACCCCCAGCCGCCTTCACGATGACCGGGTAACCGATCTCTCGCGCGATGCGCAGATTCTCGTCGGCATCCTCGCCGAGCGGACCACCGGACCCCGGCACACAGGGCACGCCCGCTTTCTTCATCGCCTCGATGGCCGAGAGCTTGTCCCCCATGAGGCGAATCGTCTCCGAGCGCGGCCCGATGAACACGAACCCGCTGCGCTCCACGCGCTCGGCGAAATCGGCGTTCTCGGCCAGAAAGCCGTACCCGGGGTGAATACCCACCGCATCGGTGACCTCCGCCGCGCTCACCACCGCCGGGATGTTGAGATAGCTCTCGGCGGAGGACGGCGGGCCGATGCACACGGACTCGTCGGCCAGACGCACGTGCTTGAGCTCGCGGTCCGCGGAGGAGTGCACGGCAACGGTCTTGAGGCCGAGCTCGCGACACGCCCTCAAAATGCGCAGCGCGATTTCACCTCGATTCGCGATGACGACCTTTTCCAGCATGGATCCGCGCAAGAGCTGCAGGTGGCCCCGTCCGGTACACGGGCCGGGCGCTCATTCCTCCTCCAGGGGTCGATCAATCCTCGATGATGAAAAGGGGCTCGCCGTACTCCACCGGTGTGCCGTTCTCCACCAGGATCGCGGCCACCGTGCCGGCACGGTCCGATTCGATCTGGTTGAGGATCTTCATCGCCTCGATGATGCAGAGAGTTTGGCCGACCTCGACACGATGGCCGACCTCGACGAAAGGCTCCTCGCCCGGCGAGGCGGCCCGGTAGAAGGTTCCCACCATGGGCGAGGTAATGGTATGCCCCTTGGGCACCGGGGCCGCCTCTTTCACCACGGTGGCCGATGCCCGTTCGCCGCCCTCCGGATTGGCCGGTGCCGTCGCGACGTCCTGGGAGAGGGCCGGCTGCGCGGCGAGGAACGCGCCGCCGCGACCGTAGCGGCTGATGCGCACCGACTCCTCACCGTCGTGGATCTCGAGCTCGTCTATGCCCGACTCCTCGAGGAGCTCGATCAGCTTCTTGATCTTGCGTATGTCCATGCCGGCGGCCGGCTACTCCCGTGCGCTCAGGTAGTGAACGGCGGCTCGATAGGCCAGCTCGTACCCGTAGGGGCCGAAGCCGCTGATGACCCCCACGGCGGCGTCCGAGAAATACGACACCCGCCGGAAGGCCTCTCGGGCGTAAACATTGGAGAGATGCACTTCGATGAAGGGGCTGCCCACCGCCAGCAACGCATCGCGCAGCGCGATGCTCGTATGCGTGAACGCGGCCGGGTTGATGACGATGAAATCCACGCCCTCGGCGGGTACGGCCTGCACACGCTCCACGAGCACGTGCTCGGCGTTGCTCTGCACGCACTGCAAGCGGTGGCCGTCCGCGCGCGCGAGCTTTTCCAGGTGCCCGTCGATGGCGCTCAAGGGCGCGCCGCCGTAGTGCTCGGGCTCGCGCGTACCCAGGAGATTCAGGTTGGGGCCGTGCAAGACGAGCAAATGGGCCATGCCGACGTTCGATCCAGAAGCTTGCAGATCCCGGCGCATTCCACGCAGTTACGCGCAGAATAGCACAAGATTCCGGCAGGCACGAGAGAGAATGCGATCATTCGAGGGGTTTGGCGCCGGCGAACGGCTCGGAGCGATCAGCCGCCCAGAGCTTCGCGAATCGCCGTCTCGGCCTCGGCGCGCGTGAGCTCACCGAGCTTCTGGTACACGATTTGCCCCTCCCGGTTGACGAGGACGGTGAACGGCAGGCTTCCGACGCGGTTGCCGTAGGCCTTGCTGACCTCGATAGCCGGAAGCTGTCCGATCAACACCGGGTAGTCCATGCCCATTTCCGTCACGAAGTCGAGCACGTTCTTGCGCTCGTCGATGGCCACGCCTACGAGCTGAACACCCTGCTCGGCGTACTCATCGTGCACTTCCATCAGCATGGGAATCTCTTCGCGACACGGCGGGCACCAGGTGGCCCAGAAGTTCAGCAGCAGCAGCCGTCCGTCCCACTCGGTCACGCTGCGTAGCTCGCCGTGGCGATCGCGCAGCACGAACTGCGGGCGCGGGCGCGGCAGCTCCGGCAGCCCCATCGTGGTCGCCGCCTGCGGGGGCGCCGGGGGCGGCCCCTGCAGGTGTTCGCGCAGAAGATAGCCCGCCGCCGCCGCGGCACCGCCGAGGACCAGAACCAGGGCGGCTCCGAGGAGGGTGTAACGCGAGGCGCCCATGCGTCAGCTCAACGCGTCGCTGGCGTGGGCACGGAAGGCGCGCGCATCCATGAAGCCCACCAGCCGGTAGCGGCTGCGTTCGGCGCCGTCAGGACCAAAAAACAGGATGGCCGGCGGACCGAACAGCTCGAAGCGCGCGAGGAGGGCTCGATCCTGCTCGTCGTAGGCGGTGACGTCGCTGCGCAACAGCACCGCGCTCGCCAGCAGCGCACGTACATCCGGATCAGAGAACGTGTAGCGCTCGAGCTGCTTGCAGGTCACGCACCACTCGGCGTAGTACTCGAGCACCACCGGACGCCCGGCGGCGGACGCGGCCACGAGCCGGGCGTCGAGATCCTCGAGGCTCTTGACGGGCTCGAACGCGGGCGCCTGCCCGTGCGTTGTGCGCTCCCCGGCGCGAAACGATACGCCGTCGAGGGGTCGCAGCGCGTCCTCGCCGCCGCCGGCGGCGCTCACCACGAGGACCGCCCCGTACGCCACGACGGCCAGCCCCACTCCCTTCCGTATGCGCTGCCAACGGCTGGGGCGCTCGGGCAGGGACGCGAGCATTCCGAGGTGAACGGCCGCGCCGATGAGCAACGCGGACCACAGCAGCATGGCCGTCCAGCCGGGGATCATGCGCTCGAGCAAGTACACCGCTACGGCCAGGAGCAGCACCCCGAACACGGCTCGGATTTGCCGCATCCACGGTCCGGCGCGGGGTAGGAGCCGGCCGGCCGAGGCGCCCACCACCAGCAACGGAATCCCCATCCCCAGCGCCAGCGTGAACAGGGCGAGGCCACCGAGCACCGCGTCGCCGGTGTGGGCGATGTAGATGAGCGCACCCGCCAGCGGGGCGGCGACGCACGGCCCGACGATGAGTGCCGAGAGCGTGCCCATGGCGGCTGCGCCGGCATAGGTCCCCCCGCGCTGGCGCCGGCTCAGCTCGTTCAGCCGGCCCTGCCACGCGCTCGGGAGCTGTAGCTGGTAGACGCCGAACATCGCCAGCGCGAGCAGCACGAACAGCGCGCTGAAGGCGCCGAGGATCCACGGATTCTGGAACGTGGCCTGCAGGTTCTGCCCGAAGAGGCCCGCCGCCACGCCCGCAACCGCGTAAGTCGCGGCCATGGCCAGGACGAAGGCGGAGGAGAGCGCGAGCGCCCGGCGCGTGCTGAGGCCCGCGCCCTGCCCCACGATGATGCCGGAGAGGATGGGAATCATGGGAAACACGCAGGGCGTGAAAGCGAGCAGCAACCCGAAGCCGAGGAACATCGCCATGGCCAGCCACGGGCTGCCCACCGCCAGCGCCCGGGCGATGCGGTCCTGCTCCGAGAGAACGCCCGCGGGCGGGCCGCCACCGCCACCGCCCCCCGTGCTGCTCGCCGCGGCGGGCAGGCTGAGCGCCACCTCGCGCGTCATGGGCGGGTAGCACAATCCGGCGTCCGCGCAGCCCTGGTAACGCAGGCTGAGAGTCACATCGGCGGGGCGGGGATCCGTGCGCTCAAGGGGCAGCACGGTCTCGAGCTCGCGGTAGAACACGGCCACGCGCCCGAAGAACTCGTCGCGCTTGATCTGTCCGGCGGGGATGCGCGCCGCCGCGAGCGCGGCGCGCCGGGTGTCGGCCAGCTCGAACCCGAGCTTGTTCCGGTAGAGATAGTAACCATCGGCGATCCGCCACCGGGCCACGAGGGTGTGGGCATCGCGCACCTCGACGCTCGGCACGAAGGCGACGTCGGGGTCCAGAAACTCGGTCTGCTGCCCGCCCAGAAGGGATTGCTCGATGCCCGAGGCGCTGCTGGCGGCGGTAGCCGGCGACGCATTCGGCTCCGCGCCGCCGTCGTGGCTGGCCTCGGCCGCCCCGGCCAGGGCCAGCATCGCCAGCAAATAAATGATCCATCGGCTCACGGCGTTACGTCGACCGAACTCGCTATCCAGGTGAGATAGTCGGACAGACCGGTACCGATTGGGACATAGACGACCTCGGGGAGTTCGTAAGGATGCTGCGCTCGGATGGCGCGTTCCACCTCCGAGTAGCGGCTGCGATGCGTCTTAGCCACCAGTAGCTGCTCCTGCTCCGAGTCGACACGGCCTTGCCACCAGAAGAAAGAGCGCAACCCCGGGATCACGTTCACGCAGGCGACCAAGCGCTGCTCCACCAGAGCCCTGGCTACGGCCTCGGCGCTCTCGGCATCGGGGCACGTGGAGAGCACCACTCCGTACGATGAGTTCTCCGCTGTCATGGCCACTCCTTACTTCGGGTTCCTGCACGCAGAAATTGAGGCTCTTCGTAGAAGACGCAGAATACCAACTTGAGCCCGGCACAGGCCCCGGGCACGCGCCGCTTCGTCGCAAGCCCCGGAACAGAGTAAATTTAACCCAATCCATTGTGGCCCGCCTGCGAGCGTCCCCAGGCCGCATTTCCGCCGCTCCACGGTTGCGCCCGCGGATGTGCCCGCATCTCCGGGTCCTCGACCTCTTTCGCCTGTGTTAACGTCTGCTCATGTTCCGCTGGCTCCTTCTGCTGTTCCTTGTCGTCCCGCTCGTGGAAATCTACGTTCTCATTCAGGTGGGAAGCGTCGTGGGCGCCCTGCCCACCGTGCTGCTGGTCGTGTTGACGGCAGTGCTCGGAGCAGCCCTCATGCGGCTTCAGGGCTTCTCGACCCTCGCCCGCGTGCAAGCGAGCCTCAACCGCGGCGAGATCCCCGCCACCGAGCTCGTCGAGGGTGCGATCCTTCTGGTCTCCGGGGCGCTGCTGCTGACGCCGGGTTTCGTCACCGACGCCGTCGGCTTCGCGTGCCTGGTCCCGCCCTGGCGTACGGCGATGGCGCGTTGGCTGCTGAGGCGGGGCATCGCTCGGTTCCACGTGCGCACACAGGGCGACACTCGACGCGGGCGCGGGGAACGGGGCCGCGTCATCGAAGGCGAGTACCGCCGCGACGACCAATGATCATCCTGGTTATCCCCTCGCGGGGCGACGATCCCTAGCCCGCGGCTTACTGCGCCCATCGTCTCTCCCCCATCGACCCCCGCTCTTGACATCACGAGGCGCGCCCCTATCATTAGCACTCGCCAAGGGTGAGCGCTAACAACATGCCGCGGCGGGTGTTCCCCGCCCGGCGCCATTCTGTGTGTGAATTCAGGCCGATACGATCAGGAAAAGTAGGAGAAACTCATGCAGATACGTCCATTGCACGATCGCGTCATCATCAAGCGCGAGGAGGAGGAACGCACTTCTCCGGGCGGGATCGTCATCCCCGACACAGCGGCTGAGAAGCCCATTCGCGGCGAAGTCACGGCCGTGGGCCACGGCAAGATCCTCGAGAACGGCGAGATACGTCCCCTGGACGTATCCGTCGGCGACCGCGTTCTGTTCGGCAAGTATGCCGGCACCGAGGTCAAGGTCAACGGCGAGGATCTGCTGGTCCTGCGCGAAGAGGACATCATGGCCGTCATCGAGAACTAGCCCGCTTCGACGCACGGGGTATTGGGTAAAACATTCGGTATTGCAAGTCCTTAAAGAACGGGAGTGTCAGTGATGGCTGCAAAAGATGTACGGTTCAGCGATGACTCGCGTCAACGCATGATGAAGGGCGTCAACGTCCTGGCCAACGCGGTCAAGGTGACGCTGGGCCCCAAGGGGCGCAACGTGGTGCTCGACAAGAGCTTCGGTGCCCCGACGGTGACCAAGGACGGGGTGTCGGTGGCCAAGGAG
>JABAHQ010003611.1_pt2 | contig 54929 bp, 60 predicted proteins | sample 7062091 | NCBI WGS metagenome assembly JABAHQ01 (sample SAMN14534359, study PRJNA622989) | marine sediment metagenome | biome: marine biome [ENVO:00000428]; feature: marine pelagic biome [ENVO:01000023]; material: deep marine sediment [ENVO:00002113] | place: India: Gulf of Kutch | collected...
CCTCTCCCCATGAGGGGAGAGGGATTTTGGTTTTTCGCCGAACTGGGAAACACCGGGTTATGCAAAGCTCTCCCGCTTAGGGGCGGACCGGGAGAAAACAGACCGCCGATCCGGGCGCCATTTCAATTCCCGGTAGATAGTGGCAAGGGTTGTAATCTTTGTGTGAGTGAGGACCCCCGGAGAGGGCTGATTTCCCCTTAATGTCCCATTTCCTGCTTTGTTTTCAACAGGTCCCCGACAGGGAAAACTGCCGGGTCACGGTTGTATATTCTGGAATTTTCTTGGAACCTGTGCGAATTTATATTATTATTTGCAACTTCCCGTGGTGTCCGTTACCGGTGAACCGGCCGGGCCGCGGCTGAAATCAAAAACTACAAATCGTTGATTATATAGAGTTATAGGAGAATCCTCATGGAAGCTGTGGCGGAACAGGCCAAAGCCTCGGGTACGCAGAAAGATACCGTCAAAATTACCGTCTGCAAAAGTTTGAGCGGAATTGCCGAAGGCGCGGAAAAAGTATTTGCGGAGTTTGAAAAGCAGATCGAAGAACACAAAGCCGACGCGACGATCATGGAAAAAGGCGGTTGTTCGCTGGGCCAGGTGGGTTGCCGCGGCTATTGCAGTCGCGATGTCCTGGTCGATGTATATATTCCGGGCCAGGACCGGGTCACCTACGAAAACGTGAAGCCCGAAATGGTCGCCAAGATCATGAAGGATCACGTCATCGGCGGCAAGCCTGTAGCCAAAGGGGCCGCCAAGCCGGATTATTACGAAAATCTCGGCAAGCAGACACGGGTGGCGCTGGCGCACGGCGGCAACATCGATCCGGAAAATATCGATGAATACCTGAATGTCGGCGGTTATGAGGCTCTCAAAAAAGTCCTCAAAACCATGAAGCCGGAGGAAGTCATCGCCGAGGTCAAGAAATCCAATTTGCGCGGCAAGGGCGGCGGAGGTTTCATCACCGGCGAGAAATGGGAAAAAGCCGCCAACACTCCCGGCGAAAGACGGTTCATCATGGTCAACGGCGATGAAGGCAATCCCGCCTCTTACATGGACCGCAGTGTCATGGAAGGCTGTCCGCATCAGGTGCTGGAAGGTTTGCTGATCGCCGCATACGCCATCGGGGCCACCGACGCCATCATTTACACCCGTTCGGATTATTCCATAGCGGTGCGGCGCCTCAACCGGGCGATGGAACAGGCGCGCGAGCGCGGGTTTCTCGGCGACGGTATTCTGGGGACCGACTTCAGCATCGAGTGTTATGTGCACGAGGGCATGGAAGCGTTTATCGGCGGGGAATCCACCGCCCTGATGTCTTCGGTGGAAGGCAAACGCCCCTTTCCGAAAGCCCAGCCTCCGCATTCCACGGAGAAGGGTCTGTTCGGTTATCCCACCAGCCTGAACAATGCCGAGTCGTACGCCACGGTTCCCTTCATTATCAATAAGGGAGCGGACTGGTATCGCTCTATGGGGCCGGACAACGCCCACGGCTGTAAAGTCTGGGCGCTGGCGGGCAACATCAAGTACAACGGTCTCATGGAATTCGACATGAACACCACCGTCCGGGAAATCATCGAAGATTATTGCGGCGGCATCCTCAAGAAAAAAGAGTTGAAGGTGGTGCACATCGGGGGTGTCACCGGCGGCTTTCTGCCTCCCGAAAAAATCGACATCAAAACCGATTACGAAAGCCTGATCGATGCCGGGGTCATCATGGGGCAGGCCAGTATGGCGGCGTATGACGCCTCCGCCTGCGTGATCGATCTGACGCGTTTTTCCATCGGTTTCAACGAAGCGGAAACCTGCGGCAAATGCACTCCCTGCCGGATCGGCCTGACTCTGATCAAGAATATGCTGGACGATATCGCGGAAGGCCGCGGCAAAATGGAATACCTCGACAAGCTCCAGTCGATGTGCGAGGAAATCAATGTCACCTCGCTGTGCGGGCTGGGCGAAACCGCGGTGAAGGCGGTGCTGACCGGGCTCAAGTATTTCCGCAAAGAGTACGAGCGGCATATCGTCGATCAAACCTGTGATGCCGCCATGTGTACCGGACTCTACAAATATGTGGTCAAGGAGGAAGAATGTGTGGCCTGCGGCGCCTGCGTCAAACCCTGTCCCACCGGGGCCATCACCGGCGGCACCAAAAAGGTGGCCGCTCATATCGATATGGATTTGTGCATCAATTGCAACGCCTGCTACCAGGCCTGTAATTTCCTGGCTATTGCCTGACCGGCAATAACCGCCTCTTAAAGAAATTCACATCCCCGAAACCCGGTTTCGGGGATTTTTTTTGTTTGTATTTGGCCCCATTGCACCCGTTTGTCCAAGTTTTGTTGAAACCCTCCCCCATCCTTCCCCGGACTGCGATATACTGATGTAAATATTCAATTTTAAGTCATTTTCGAGAGGACCGGCGAAATTCATGCGGAGAGTTATTTTTAAAACAGCGAAGGTGGTTCTATGGGCCCTGTTGCTACTGGCTGAATCGGCCCTGGCGGGAGAGCCCATCCCCAAAACCGGCGATCAGGCGTGGGACGCCCTGTCTCAGGTTAAAAAGGAATGGATGTTGAAACTGTACGATGTGGTGGTGACCGAACGCCCGGAGTTGAAGCCGATCGCCGACGACAGCCTGGAATGGCGGATGAAGGAAATGGTTTACGATTCCAAGAAATTCAAATACATGGCCGAAAAATATCCGGATATGATCGTGCGGGACCGGGGACTGTCCGCCTTCGCGGAGCTGGACTGGTTTCCGGAATTTTCCAAGGACTTGGCTGCGAATGATCCCTCGTTTGCCGAGCTCGAAAAAAAGGTCAAGGAATTAAAAAAGAAAATTCCGGAAAGCAAAAACTGGGAGGAACTGGAAACGTATCTTTCCAATCTCAGTAAAGACGAAAAACATAAGGAAAAGATCAAACACTTCACTTCCGAACTCGCCCGGGTCCAGAAAATCCTCACCCGCACCGAAGTCGAAATGTCCCGCAATAATCCCCAATAGGAACAGGCTTCCTGCGGGGATTTCTAAACTCTCAATATCAGAATCGAAACTCTTCCAGGTTTTTGAACTGGGAGGAATAGGCGAATTGCGCAAAGGTGTTGACGCTGAAGCGGTTGTTGCGCAGGTCCAGTTTGTGGAGGCGCTTGAAACCGGCGGATTGCGCCAGGGCTTTGATGCCTGCGGGTCCGATCCGGTTATTGGACACGTTCAGCTCCTGTAACCGGATGAGGTGAGGGGATTCGGCAAGAGCGTTCAATCCGTCGTCGCCCAGGCCCGTGTTCCAGAGCAACAGGCGCCGCAAATTTCTCATTGCCGAGGCGGCGGCCAGTATACGGGCCCCCCGGTCACCCACTCGGTTTTGGCTCAAATTCAGAATTTCCAGTTGGTGGAATTTGCCGGAAGCGGCCAGGGCCAGCACACCGGAAGCACTTTGATCGGTCCGCTCCAGGTTTAAAAAGGTCAGCTGTTCAAACGTGGCGGAATCCATCAGGGCCATCAAGCCTTTGGGGCCGATCGGGTTGTCCATGATATTGAGGGACTTCAAACCTTTCAAATGCGGTGAAGCCGCCAGCGCCATCAGGCCCTTGTGGTCGAAATGATTGTTGCGCAGTGACAGGCTTTCCACGTTTGCCAGTTCCGGGCATCCGGCCAGGGCTTCCAGGCCGCCGTTGTTCAGTCTTCTGCCGTTGAGGTTGAGCCGGGTTCCATCCAGGTGCTTACGCAGGAGTTGCCGGATGTGCAGATCGTTCAGCGCCTCTTTGCCTTCCTGCTTAAAATCGTTGTCGCGCATGAACAGCTCCCGCAGTGCGGGAAGGTTCCTGGATTGCGCCAGCGCCCGGGCGCCTTCTTTTCTGATGTAATTCGAGTCCAGGAGCAGGGTTTCCAGGTTGCGGACCGTGGGAGAATGGGCCAGCAGTTTCGCGCCGGCATCGTCGATCCGGTTCCAGCCCAGGTTGAGATGGGTCAGCGTCGCAAACGCTCCGGTCTGCACCCAGTCTGCCAGCGTTCCGGGACCGATGCGGTTCCTCCTCAGGTTGAGCCAGCGCAACGAGGCGGTCGCCGCGCCATCCGGAAACCGGCTGAGCCGGCTTTCTCCCACCCGGTTGAGTTCCAGTTCCAGAAATTCCAGTTTCGGCAACCGGGCCGACTTGACCAAAGCCAGGGCACCGGCGTCGGCCACGCGATTGTTGGTCAGATTGATGAGTTTGACTTGCGCCAGGTGAGGGGAGTTCGCCAGCGCCTGGGCTCCCGTGTCTCCTATGCGGTTGGAGTCCAGATGCAGATGCGTCAGGTATTTGAGGGGAGCGCACTCCGCCAGCGCCTTCATGCCGGCATCGGTGAGCTGGTTCCAGCTCAGGTCCAGAACCCGCACATGGGACAACCGGCCCGTCCGCGCCAGGAAAATGACTCCCGCGTCTCCCAGCCGCTCGTAACTCAGGTCGAGGTGAGGGTCTTCCCGTCCCAACTTTTCCTGAAGTACCGCCAGAATTTTTTGATCGCTGTGTGCAGTTTGGGTCTCAGTCATCTTCAGGCGGCAGGTCCGATTTGAATGTTTCCAAGGCTTTGAGGCGCGGCGAGGCGGCCATCGCTTCCAGGCCCGCTTCATTGTACTGGTTGTAGGTCAGATTCAGCGTGGTGAGCTGGCGCAGACCCCGGGCTTCCGCCAGGGCCGTCATCCCCCGGTAACCGATGCCGTTGGCGTCCAGGTGCAGAACCTTGAGCCGGTTCAAATGCTTGGATTCCGCCAGCGCCGCCGCGCCCTCATCTCCCACCCGGTTGAACGAGAGATCGAGGGTTTCCAGCCGGGACAGATAAGGCGACTCCGCCAGCGCCTGGGCCCCTTCCGGCCCGATTTTGTTCGAGTACAGGCTCAGGTACCGCAGATTCTCAAATTTTTCCGATTCCGCAATATACTGCGCTCCCAGACTGCCGATCTTGTTCTCGTACATCCACAGTTCCTGAACCGGGGCGAACAGTTCCGATTCCGCCAATTCCTCCATATAGGAGTCCTTCAGCCAGCAGTTGTGCATATAAAGCACTTCGATGCCGGGCACCGCCATGCCCTCCGCCACCTCAATGGCAATGGGCAGGTTGAAACGGCGATTGGACAGATCGAACGTTTTTTTATCCTTGCTGAGGCCCTTTTTGATCCAACGACGGATCCAGGTCAGGTCCTGCTGATTGACTTTCGGAGCCATATAATCCCGCTGAAAATGGAAAAGGTTAATTTTATAGAGTCATGGGCAAAAGTAAAGGAAAACTATCATTCTTTTAAAATCCGGAGCAAAGGGGGTGTCATGGTATTCTTGGACTCTATGAGTCGACTTCGGAGGTTCAAATTTCTGAAAAAGGGCCTATGCCGGTGGGTGCTCTTGCCGGCCTGCCTGGCCCTGTTGGCGGGATGTCCGGGAGAACCCGGTTCCGCCGCCGGGACCCAAACCCTGAGACTGGCCCTGCATGCCGAACCCCCCACCCTGGACTGGTCCCTGGCCACGGACGGGGTCTCCTTCGACGTGCTGACCAATATCATGGAAGGCCTGACCCAGTACAACGACCAGCTGGAACCGGTGCCCGCCGTCGCCCAACGCTGGGAATTTTCCGAGGGCGGGCGGGTGATCACCTATTATCTGAGAGAAGATGTGTTCTGGACCGACGGCGAACCCGTGACCGCACACGATTTCGAATACTCGTGGAAACGGCTGCTCAACCCCGCCACCGCCGCCGAGTATGCCTATTTCCTGTTCGATATTGAAAATGCCTTCGAATACAATTCCGGAAAAATCAAAGACGCCGGAAATGTGGGGGTGCGGGCCCTGTCTCCCACCGTGTTGCAGGTGCGCCTCAAGCGGCCGGTGGTGTACTTCCCCAGCATCACCACCTTCATGGTCACTTTTCCCCAGCGCCGGGACGTGATCGAACGGTTCGGCGATCATTGGACCGATCCGGAAAACATCGTCACCAACGGGCCGTTTATTCTCAAGGAGTGGCGGCACGAATACAAACTGGTTCTTAAAACCAACCCCGGTTATTACGATACGCCTCCCGGCGTGGACCGGGTGGTGATGTATGTGGCGCGGGACCGCAACACGGAATTGACCCTGTACGAAACCGGGGAACTGGATATTGCCGAACTGCCGCCGGTCGCGATTCCCCATTTCAAGAACAGCAAGGAATATCAGAATCTGCCTCTGCTCCGCGGGTATTATTACGGGTTCAATATTACCAAGCCCCCGTTTGACGACCCGCGCGTGCGCCGGGCGTTGTCCCACGCCATCGACCGTTCACGGATACCGCTGATTCTGAAAGGCGGAGAATTGGCCACGTCTTCCTGGATCCCCAAGGGCATGTTTGGATACAATGCCCATATCGGCCCGCAATTCGATGTCGAACGGGCGCGGGCATTGCTGGCCGGGGCGGGATATCCCGACGGCAGGGGATTCCCGGAATTCAGTCTGGTTTATAATACCGACCCCACCCACCGCCTGATCGCGCAATTCGTGCAGTCCCAGTGGAAACAGCATCTCGGTCTTCGGGTTTCGCTGGAGGATCAGGAGTGGAAAGTGTTTTTGAAAATGTTGAACGTCGACCCTCCGCCGGTGTTCCGGCTGGGTTGGGGGGCGGATTTCCCCGATCCCGACAATTTCATGAACCTGTTCACCTCCACCAGCGGCAACAACCGTCTGGGGTGGAAGAACCCGCGTTACGATCGATTGATCGCCGAAGGAGCGGCGGAGCGGGACGCGCGAAAGCGGCGCGCCATTTACGACGAAGCTCAGACTTTGCTGACGGATACCGACGCCGTCATCATCTCTTTATTCGTCACCGCGCAAAATGTTCTGGTAAAACCCTATGTCCGCGGACTCGAGCTCAACGCCATGGAATGGATGTATCTGAAACGGGTCCATTTGGCGAAGAAGTGAAACGTTTCAAGAAAAAATTATGACCGGTCTTGTTCCCTTCACCCTGGAATTATCGATTGTGATCGTCGCGCACAATTCCCGCGAATTTCTGGAGGCCTGCCTGAATTCCGTACGCCGGGAAGCCGCCGGGATGGATCATGAAATCATCCTGATCGACAACGCTTCCCGGGACGGGACCGGAGATTATGCCGGGGCCGCCTTTCCCGAGGTGCAATTAATTCGCAATCGCGACAACGTGGGGTTCGCGCGGGCCGTCAACCAGGGCCTGCGGCAATCCCAGGGGCGCTTCATCTGCCTGTTGAATCCCGATACCGAGCTCCAGCCCGGGGCGTTGACCACCCTGGTGGCGGAAATGCAGCGTTTGCCGGGAACCGGGGCGCTGGGAGGACGCCTGCTGAACAGCGACCGCACCCTCCAGGAATCCTTTGGCAGTGATATCGGTGTTTGGAGCGAAATCTGGCGCAAGGGATTTTTGAATCTCTGGGGACGATACCGGTTCGCCCCCGCCGGCTGGATACTGAAATGGACGCATTCCCAAAAAAGAGAGGTCGGATGGGTGGCGGGAACCTGCATGATGTTGTGCCGTCAAGCGGTTTTGGATGCCGGAATGATGGACGAGCATTTTTTTCTGTATCTGGAAGATGCCGATCTGAGCCTGCGCATCCGGCAGCTGGGGTGGCGGGTTCGTTATACCCCGGAGGCGGAGGTGATCCATCATGGCGGCATCAGTGTCGCGTCCAATTCAGCGCAAAGCACCCTGGAATTCCGCCACAGTCAGCTTCATTATTTCAAAAAACATCGGGGGCCGCGTTGGCTGAAAATATTTAAAACTTACCTTTTGCTGAAACTGGCGAAAGACCGGTGGATTTTGAAACTGCGGAAAATGCTGGGGGGAATGTCCAGTGATCGCATCGCGGAGCTGGAACGGCAAATGAACGACATTACGGAGCGGGTAGAGCGGTTTTCCTGAGTGCAGGCTCCAGTTTTTTCACCAATTCCGTTTGAATCTTTTTCCAGACTTCCTGCGCTGAAATGTCTTTCAGACATTCGTTATCCCGGCAATCCGGAAATTCTCCGTCCGCGTAGCAGGGCGAGCATTCGATCTTCTTGAAGATCGGGAAATGGTGCGCCGCGGGGTCGCCATACCGGTTGGGATTGGTCGGTCCCCAGAGGGAAAAAGTGGGAACGCCCAGGGCCACGGCGATATGAATGGGAGCGCTGTCATTGCCCACCATTAACCGGCATCGCCGCAGGATCGAAGCTTTTTGTCCAAAAGATAAATTGCGGGTGTCGATGCATTCAGGATACCGCGCGCGAATCGGGTCCACCACCGGTCCGTCCTCCGGTCCGGTAATCAGCACAATACGATACGGACCCGATTCCAAAAGGGAGCCGAGAAGCTCCACATAGCGGTCTACGGGCCACAGGCGGGTCAGCATGGTTTGCTTGATATTACGGCCGCCCCCGGGAGCCAGTGCGATCAATTCCTCGTGCTCCCCGATTCCGTGTTCCTGGATAAAGGTGTCCAGATACCGGTCTTCCTCTTCCGACAGGTAATAATGGCAGCCCTGGTATGAGACGGAAATTCCCAGGGCTCTTAACAAATCGAGATACGATTCCCGGTTATTGCGTTCCTTTTGAGCGCGTATCCCGTGGGTCAGAAAAAGCCCCTCGCGCTTTCGTTTGAATCCCACCCGGACGGGAATGCGGCATAAAAACGTTAAAAGGTTAAACGGCCACGCCCAGTGCAGGATAAAGGCCATATCGAATCGCTGTTTGCGCAACAACCGCATCAACCGAAAAACCTCCCGCAACCTCGAAGACCAGCCCTTTTTATAGATTGCCTGCGTATCCGCAAGTATGAAATGGTCGATATGCGGGTTTTCACGGACGGTATGGTGAATCTGATTGGACACCAGCAGGGAGATGTGGGCTGTGGGAAAATTCTTCCTCAACGCTTCGAAGAAGGCGGAAGCCATGACCAGGTCGCCCACCGCGCCTAATTTGATCAGCAGGATTTTTTGGGACGAGGCGTTGAAAGGAAGCGTCGGTTTATTCATGAATCTGTTCTTCAAGAAAACGGATCATTTGGGCCACTTTGGGTAGAAACTCGCGGTCGCTCATGGGCCGGATTCGGAAAGACACCGCGCCGGCATGTCCCCCGCCGCCCATGTAATCCCCGGCAAAAGTGTTTTTCAGAGCGGGCTCGGTTTCCCGAAGATCGTATTTATTGAAATCGCCGGCCCGGCGAATTTTCAAAAAGATGCAATCCTGTTTTCCGGAATGGGTTCCGTTAAAATAAAACAGTCCCAGTTTACCACCTTCCTGCGGAATAACGTTGGCCATATAATCCCAAATCTGCGAAAAATTTCCGGAATCCCCGTTCGACATATCCCCGGGAAAGCGGGCCAGCGAGGAGTTCAGCATATTGAGCTCGCCGATATCCCGGTGGCGGACAATGTGTTTTCTCAATTCCCGGATACAGGATTGTTGTTGCGGCGAAAGATGGTGAAGATGGGCGGTGATTTCTCCCGCATTACCGAATATTTTTCCGGATCCGTTGCGGCTCTCACGGCTGGGGAAGGATCGGGTTTTTCCTTTCAGGTATCCGCCCAGCAGGCCGCTCCAGTGCTCGAAGTCTTTGCGGCTGAAAACCTCGTTGCCGCCTCCGGTATCCGCCAGCAATCCGGTCAAAAGGCTGACCACGATATTGCGATATTCAAATGGATGCGGATATTCCGGGTGTCGCCGGTGGTATTCCTGTAAAATTTCCGCCGCGATTTCCGTGCAGGCGTTGGCTTCCCGGAACAGGTGGACGCCACCCTCGGCAATCGCCGCGCTGTCCGTTCCGAAATGATGGTCGATTTCGATCACCGCGGCACCCTTTTCCAGAAAACACCGGGTGAGCGTGGCCTCATAGGGCACCAGAGCCGCGTTGGCGGTGTCGCAGAAGACCACCGTGTCTATCTGCGTTTGGAGAGAGACCAGGTCTTCCTCCCGGGCGACCAGCCTGATGTCATTGTGATGGATCATTTCCCTCAGAAAGACCAGATTGGTTTTCAGGGGAACGGGAAGAAAAAGCGCCACCTGTTTTCCAGTGACCTGCAGGTAAAGCGCCAGGGAAAGCATGGTGCCCAGCGCATCCGCATCCTGATAAGCGCTGAACAGAAAATGCCGGTTCCGGTTGAAAATTGAAAAGGCTTGCTGAAGATTGGCTCGCCAACTTTCACCTGTGATGGGAGCTTTGACCGTCATGGACGCCTGATAGAAAAAACGTTCAATATGTTTGGAAAGACCTTTTTCAGGTCCCTGCCAATCCGGAATTACGAATAAGACTGCTGAAGGGTGAACTTCAATTCGGGATCAGGATTTGAAATGCTCATCGTCAAACGTGGACTTGGACATGTCAAAACCCATATCCGAAAGCTCTTTTTTGGAAAAGGGGCACTTTCCGGCCGCCAGCTTCTGCCCGCCGGTCATGGGTTCGGATTCCGTTTTTTCCAATTGGCCGTTTTCCGCCATGATCAAAAACGAAAGGGCGTCGATTTTCTGTTGTTTGTCATCGGCGTACTCTTTCAACGTTTGTTTGGTTTCTTCGTGAACCGCACTATCGAGAGCGATGATATATTGATCGAGCGCTTGTTGCTCCAACTCGATGGCCTGCTTCAGGGCATGGATGGCAGTGGACATGAAAAATACCTCCTCATATATTGAAAATTCAAGGAATTTTATATTCCAAAATATATCAAAAGGTTGATGAGATAACAAGAAAAACGCCCCGGCGATCCCAAATGCAGGCGAAGTTTCACCCCCGGCCCCTTCAACGGCCCGGAACCGCCGGTTTACTTTCCCCTGAAACCGTTCTATAAAGGGATATTATGCGGGATGACACGCGGTTGGCCGACATCATTCAATCCGGGACGGACGGCAGGGTGGTTCTGCTGGGGTTTCCCCACGATGCCGGGGTGGCCCTCAACGGCGGTCGGCCGGGGGCCCGCCTGGGACCGGAAAAATTCAGGTCCTGGACAGGCCGGTACGGCACCGTCGACAACCCGGAAATGAATATCGATCTGTCGCAAACCGTGATCTCCGACGCCGGTGACGTGCCCGCCGGAATTTCTCTGGCAAAAGCCCACGCCGCCCTGCAGGAGCAGGCGGCCGCCATCCTCCGGAAAGGCGGTATTCCCTTCGTTGTCGGCGGCGGAAACGATCAATCCTGGCCCAACGCCTGCGCCCTGCTGAGTACCCAGCCCGATGCCGCCATCGGCGTCATCAATATCGACGCCCATCTCGACGTTCGCCCCCTGAAGGACGGGCAGGCGCACAGCGGATCGCCCTTTCGCCTTCTGCTGGAGGACCCGCGTTTCGACGGCGAACACTTCATTGAGTTCGGGGCGCAGGGCGGCCAGGTCAGCCGCGAGCACGCCCGCTACGTGAAAGACAAGGGGGGACAAATCATCTGGTATTCGGAAGTCTCGCGCGGGGATGCCGCCGGTGATGCCTTCGGCAACGCACTGGGCCGCCTCGCCTGGGAATGCGACTCCCTGTTCGTCAGCTTCGATCTCGATTCGGTTCGCGCGTCGGACGCCCCCGGCGTTTCCTGCCCCGGGGTCATGGGCCTGCGCGCCAAGGAAGCGTTTGAAATGGCGTTCGCCGCCGGGGCGCATCCCAAAGTCCGCCTGTTCGACCTGTCGGAGTACAACCCGCCGATCGAAGAAGAACGCACCGGCCGCCTGGCCGTCGGCATCTTCTATCACTTCTGCCTCGGCGTCGCATCCCGGAAGAGGAAGGCCTCATGAGCCGGAAAACACATAGGCGCGAGCCCGCCGCGCGGCCGATGGCCTTGCACCTGTGTCCGAAAAAAGCGCCGCGCGCCTCCACCTCGCTCAAGCTCAAATGCGCCGACTGGGATACGGAAGCGGCCCTGCGCATGCTCCAGAACAATCTCGACGACCGCGTCGCGCTCGACTGGCGCCAGCTCATCGTCTACGGCGGTACCGGGCGGGCGGCGCGCAACTGGCAGGAGTACCACCGCATCGTCCACGAACTTCAGCGCCTGAAACGCGATGAAACCCTGTGCGTGCAGTCCGGCAAGCCGGTCTACATCGCGCCCACGCATCCCGACGCGCCGCGCGTCATCATCGCCAACTCCAACCTCGTGCCCAGCCACGCCACGCAGGAACACTTCGACCATCTCGACCGCATGGGACTCATGATGTACGGCCAGATGACGGCGGGCAGCTGGATCTACATCGGCACGCAGGGCATCCTGCAGGGCACCTACGAAACCTTCGGGGCCTGCGGGCAGATCGATTTCCAGTCGCACACGCTGAATGGCAAATGGATTTACACCGCCGGGCTCGGCAACATGGGCGGCGCCCAACCTCTGGCGGGCACGATGAACGAAGCCTGCATCCTGGTCGCCGAGGTCAACCCGGCGCAGATCGAACGCCGCCTGCGCGAAGGTTATCTCGACCGCTCCGCCGCCACACTCAAAGAAGCGCTGGCCATCATCGACGAAGGATTGGCGAGCGGCGAGCCGGTCAGCGTCGGCCTGCTCGGCAACGGCGCCACCGTCGCCCGGCAACTGCTCGGCCTGAACCGCATCCCGGATATCGTCACCGACCAGACCCCGGCGCACAACCTCATGGACTACGTTCCCGAAGGCAAAGATTACGCGGCGCTCATGAAACTCAAGCAACGCCGTCCGGGGGAATACCGCAAACGTTCGCTGGCCACCACGGTCAAACATGTGCAGGCGCTGATCGATCTCAAGAAACAGGGCGCGGTCACTTTCGACTACGGCAACAACCTGCGCGGCCAGGCGGAGCTCGGCGGCCTCAAGGTGAGAAAGCGCGACGGTTCGTTCATCTATCCCGGCTTCGTTCCGGCCTACGTCCGCCCGCTGTTCTGCGAGGGGCAGGGACCCTTCCGCTGGGCCCTGCTCTCCGGTAAGAAAAAAGATCTGTGGACCGTCGACCAGGCGGTGATCGATACCTTTCCCCGCAAGAAAGCCCTGCACCGCTGGATCGAAAAAGCGCAGAAGCAGGTGCCGGTACTGGGATTGCCCACGCGCGTCTGCTGGCTGGGCTACGGCGAGCGCGCGAAAATGGGACAGGTGATGAACGATCTCGTAAAGAAAAAGAAAGTCGCCGCGCCGATCGTCATCGGCCGCGACCATCTCGACTGCGGCAGCGTCGCCTCCCCCAACCGCGAGACCGAGGCCATGCACGACGGCAGTGACGCCGTCGCGGACTGGCCCCTGCTCAACTTCGCGGTCAACGCCGTCTCCGGCGCCAGCTGGGTCAGCTTCCATCACGGCGGCGGCGTGGGCATCGGCAACTCCCTGCACGCGGGCATGGTGATCGTCGCCGACGGCACAAAATCCAAAGCCGCACGGCTGGAACGCGTATTGACCAACGATCCGGGACTCGGGGTTGCCCGTCACGTCGATGCAGGGTACGATGTTGCCGAGAGCGTGGCCAAAAAACGCAAACTCAAACTGCCCAAGCCTTAACCCTCTGGCGAGGGAGGCGACTTGCTGACTGTTGTCGGCTAACGTTGATCACTGGGCGCAATTGCCAAACAATTTTCAATCGTTCGGGTTTTAAAATTACCCGCGGAGGTACTCCGCATGACGGGCATTACCTGTTTCCGCAATATCGGCCAGCTGGTTCAGGCCGACGCCAATTCCCAGCCGGGCGTCCGCCTGCGCAAAAACTGCGCCCTGCTGGTGAAAGACGGCCGTATTCTCAAAATCCTTAAGGAAAGCGAAGTCGGCCCAGCGCGCGCTTACGCGAAGGTGATCGACTGCCAAGGCCGCGCGGTGGTGCCGGGTTTTGTCGACTGCCACACGCACCTCATCCACGCCGGCGAGCGGAAAGACGAAATGGTCGATCGCATGGCCGGGATCGACTATATGGAAATCCTCGAAAACGGTGGCGGCATTCTCAGCACCGTCAAGGCCACCCGCCGAGCTACCGAAAAGGACCTGTACGATTCCGCCCGCAAACGCATACGCCGGATGATGGCTCTGGGCACCACGGCGTTCGAAATCAAATCCGGCTACGGGCTCAACTTCAAAAGCGAAATGAAAATGCTGAACGTCGGCAAAAAACTGCGCGACTCGCTCAAGGTGCCCGTCACCCTCACCTGCCTCGCCGCCCACGCCATACCGGAAGGCGAGGACCGCGAGGCATATCTGGAGGATATCATCGACAACCTGCCGCGCTTCCGGAACGTGGCGGACGGGGTCGACATCTTCTGCGAGCACAACGTGTTCACCGCGGCGGACCTGCGGCGGTTGTTCCTGCAGGCGAAGCTGTTGGGATTTGACCTGCGCGCGCATGTCGACGAGTTCAGCCATCAGGGCGGCTGTTTCGATGCGGCCAAGCTGGGGGCGTTGTCCTGCGACCATCTCGAGCACGCCATCCCGAAAGATATCCAGGCCATGCACGCCGCCGGCACCACCGCCGTGCTCATGCCCGGCGTCACGCTGTTTCTCGGCGGGGAGAAACATCCGCTGGTCCATTCCATGCTGGATGCCGGGGTCACCCTGGCGCTGGCGACGGACTTCAATCCGGGGAGCTCCCCCACCTACAACATGCAGACCGTGCTGTATCTCGCCGCGTCGATGTACCGCATCACCCCGGAGCAGGCGCTGGCGGCGGGGACGTACGGCGGCGCCAAGGCGCTCGGCCACGAAAAACTATACGGCGGCCTGCTCATCAGACAACGCGCCGACTTCAACGTCCTCAAGACGAACGATTACCGGGATATGTTTTACTACTTCGGCGAAAACTTCGTCGACCAGACCTATTCCGCCGGCCGGCGCGTCAAGGGCGCCAAAGACCCCGCGGCCTGAGGCTGGCCGGGCGTGGCCCGGTGCAAATATTTAAATTTGGAAAGGCGCCTGAGGGTCAACGCTGACGGATAACGATCGGCCCATCGGGGCCAGCGGTCCGCCGGCGGGGCGTTGCCCTGCTGGGGCAAGTCTGTCATAATGACCCGATGAAAAAGGTTATTATTATCGGCGGGGGAATCGCCGGCCTGGCGGCGGCTTACCGACTCCAGGAGGAAATCCAAAAAAACGCGGCGGTGACCTGCACGGTTCTGGAGGGATCGGACCGCTTCGGCGGCAAGATTCACACCCTCCGCCGGGACGGGTTTATCATCGAGCGCGGCCCGGATTCGTTCATCTCGCAGAAGCCGTGGGCCATCGAGCTGTGCCGGAAACTCGGCATCGGCGACCACCTGGTGGGCACCAAAACCGACCATCCGCAGACCTTCGTCTACATCAACAGGAAAATGGTCACCATGCCGGACGGCTTGAGCCTGATGGTGCCGACCAAGTTCCTGCCGTTCGCCACCACCCGTCTGTTTACCTGGCCGGGCAAGATCCGGATGGGGATGGATGTGTTCCTTCCCAAAAAGCGCGGCAATTCCGATGAAAGCCTCGCCTCGTTCGTGCGCCGGCGGCTGGGACAGGAGGCGCTGGAGCGCATGGGACAGCCGTTGATGGCGGGGATCTACGCCAGCGATCCGGAAACGATGAGCCTGCACACCACCTTCCCGATGTTCGCGCAGGTGGAGAAGAAACACCGGTCGCTCATTCTCGGCATGCTGGCGGCCAAGCGCAAGCGCGGCAACCCCGCTCCCCCGAAAGACGGTTACAAACCGTTTTCATTATTCCTGACACTCAAGAACGGATTGAGCGAAATGGTGGAAACGGTGATCGAAAAATCGCCCGATGTGTTGTTCCGCAACAACGCGCGGGTGGAGTCGTTGCTTCATGAGGGGAACGGCTGGCAGGTGCGTTTGAAGTCGGGCGAGACGCTGACGGCGGATGCGGTGATCGTCTCCACCCCGGCCAATCGGACCGCGCGGCTGGTCGCGGACTGGGCGCCGGAGGTCGCCGGCCGGCTGGACCAGATTCCCTATGTCTCCACCGCGGCGGTGGTGCTGGGATTCCGTAAAGACGGGTTTAGCCATCCTTTACGGGGGTTTGGGTTTGTGGTGCCGCATGTCGAGAAGCGGCGGATTACGGCCTGCACCTGGGTATCGTCGAAGTTCCCGGAGCGCGCTCCGGACGACCGGGTCCTGCTTCGCGCGTTTGTCGGCGGGGCGGTGAATGAGGCGTTGGCCGAACAGGACGAGGAAGCCCTGAAAACGCTGGTGCGGGAGGAATTGCGCGATATTATGGGGATTCGGGAGGAACCCTTGTTTTGCGAGGCGTTTCAATATAAAAAGGGTAACGTTCAATATCATGTGAACCATGGACAGCTGATCGCCGGGGTGGAGCAGGAGCTGGAACGGTTTCCGGGACTGTATTTGGCGGGTTCCGCCTACAAGGGCATCGGTGTTCCCGATTGTGTGCGCAATGGCGGAGAGGTGGCCGATGCGGTACTCGATTACCTGGAGATCAAAGCGGAATGAAGCCCGCTTGATTTTGCCTGACCGTATCTTGCGGGTATTCAAATAAGTTAACCGGAAATATTGGAGAAAATCTATGAGATGGGCCTCGAGCATTTCCACTCATGTCAGCATTGAAGGCTGTATTGAGGAAGCGGTGGCGGCGGTGACCAAACAGCTGGCCGGACATGATCCGGATTTGACCCTGATTTTCGTTTCCCCCCAGTTCCGACAGCAATACCGGATCATTCCGCAGTTGTTGCGGGACAAAATGCCGGTGGGGACTCTTCTGGGATGTTCCGGCGGGGGCATCATTGGCGCCGGGCGGGAGGTGGAGCATCATCCCGCGTTCAGTATTACCGCGGCGCATTTGCCGGGGGTGGCCATCCAACCCATTCATTCCGAAACGGTTGACCTTCCGGATCCGGAAACCGCGCCGTCGGTCTGGCGGGAATGGCTGGGGGTGGCTGGGGAGAAGGAACCGCAGTTTGTGGTTTTGGCGGATCCATTTTCGTTTCACGGTGAGGAGTTTCTCGCGGGCATGGATTTCGCGTATCCCAATGCCTCGGTGGTGGGCGGGTTGGCCAGCGGGGCGAACAGTTCGGGCGGCAACGCCCTGTACCTGGATGACAAGATTTATAATATGGGCATGGTGGGGGTGGCGCTGTCCGGCAATATCCAGATGGATACCATCGTCGCTCAGGGATGCCGTCCCATCGGCAAACCCATGAGCATCACCAAGTGCGACCAGACCCTGTTGCAGGAATTGGACGGCAAACCGCCGCTGGAGATTTTGGAGGAAATGGTCGATTCGCTGACCGAGTACGACCGAAAACTACTCCGGACCTCTTTATTTCTCGGGATCGAAATGGACCCGCTGAAGGAGGATCCGGGCCAGGGGGATTTCTTGATCCGTAATTTGATGGGGGTGGACCGGGAGACCGGCTCGGTTTCCATTGGGGCCCTTCTCCGGGAAGGCCAATTGGTGCAATTCCATTTGCGTGACCGGGTGATGTCCGCCGAGGACTTGAAGGTGATGCTGTCGCGTTATCAGAGTAAAGGCGGCTGGCGCGAGGCTAAAGGGGCGCTGTTGTTTTCCTGTCTGGGCAGGGGGGAGTACCTGTATGGCGCCCCCAACCACGATTCCGATGTCTTTAAAACTAAAATCGGCAATATTCCCCTGGGCGGGTTTTTCTGCAATGGCGAGATCGGGCCGGTGGGCCGGGCCACGTTTCTCCACGGCTATACCAGTTCGTTTGGTATCTTTCGCCCGTCGGAGACATCCGGGAATACTTAAAACCCGACCCGGGATATCGGGCGGCAGAGGAGAGGAAAGGAGATCGGTTTATGGGAGTTCAAATTCAGATGAGTGCCACACCCAACGAGAACGCTTTGAAATTTACCCTGGATCGGCCGGCGATCGATTCGGGCCACAAAACCTACAACAATGCCGAAGCCGCGGCGGAGTCGCCGGTGGCGAGCCGTTTATTTGGTATCGATGGGGTGGCCGGTGTGTTTCTGATGGCGGATTTCATTACGGTGACCAAAACACCCGAAGCCAGTTGGGGGACCCTGCAGGAACCGGTCGTTTCCGCCATCCAAGCCGCCTATGAATAACTAAAGGAATCATCCACGCATTCATTGGATTGGAATCCGCCGATGGCACAAATTTACCAGTGGTTCGAAAATTTTATCAATGAGCTTCCGCCGCTCCTGCAATTGATTCTGGGGATGTTCATTGCTTTGGGGACTTTCAAACTGCTGGTGGTGATTACCGATAAAATCAAAAAGAGCTGAGAAGGGATTCCCCGGATTCCCCTGGCATAGCGACAGACCGGGTGAATCACGAGGGGGACCCAACTGCCTGAAGGGGGAGGTTGGTGCCCAAAGCCCTTCAGACAGTTGGGAAAGCCAAGGAAAGCTTAACCTCAGCTTATTGATGACCTGTGGATGGGGAGGGGGATCGGTTCCCTCCCCATCCGACCCTGACAGAAGCCCACGACACTTCTATTGTCAGGATTATTCTTCGCCGCGTTTAACGCAAATCCCGTTCTTTCAAATCCCCCAGAGCCTTCAGATCCGGGTGGTCCAGGACGTCATCTCCCGAATATATTTGCAGAGGAAACCATGAGGACCGCAGTTTTTTCTTGTGTTGTTTCCCTGTGAAAAGGGTGATTCCCATGGTCATACCCATAATCAGCATAAAGCTGGCACCAATTGCTCCGGCGATAATAAGGCCCGCCAAAAAGATGTTCATGGCTCCTCCAAATCTACCCCAAGCGAGGCATAAAAGTTTTGCTTATAATCTAGCAAAAAATGTTCCCAAGTCGTTGAAAAATTAAAAGTTACACTGAGTGTAAAGGTGTGGTGATTGGCAAACCATTGAAATTAATCGGGTAGTTTTTTGAGGGATTGTGTTGTTTTTTTTTAATTGAGGGCGGGGCGGCAATCCGAGCAAAACCCGGTTTTCATGCATTGACATTATTTGTCAATTTTCTAACAAAATTGGTTATTTTTACAGGGGTTAGGTGGGGGGAAGCCAGGGGAGAAAAGGCGACCGGAGTATGCGGCCTGCTCAGCGCATACTCCGGAGCCCAATCTGGCAAGTCACTTGGAGGAAAACTTGCCAATTCTGTAATCCTTCAACCCTTAAAGTTTAACCCGGTCCCGGCAGGTGAGACAGCGGACGAGATGGCTTATCAGATCTATTTTAATAAAGCAAAACGTGTTCCAAAAATCTCGGAGTTCCCGAGTTCCGGAGAATAAAATTTCAAATGAACTAATTATTTGAAATTCAACAAATTATATCCATTGAGATAAAATGGGATGCCGCCCCATGGCACCCCACCTGGCGTCCCACCGAATAATATGCCTCATTTTTGAAACAAATCTCCCGGACATCGTCCGAATTTCAGACGATGGCCCCAGGGCCATTCTTCCGGTTTTGGACCCGGTTGAAACCTTTTCTGAAAAGAACTTTTCGGAAAAGAAAAGGTGAGCCAGCTATTCAGGAAATGTGGTGCTCGAATCCACATCCCCGAATAGCTGGTTCGGGGGAGATCAAACTTGTTATTCTTAATTATTTCGAATCCGATATCAGCGGTTTACGCAAATTGAGACGGTTCATGTGGCTCCAATTGGAGAAACGCTGGCCGATTTTTAATTGTTTCAAAGCGGCCGCGGCGGTGTTATCGGCTTCCGGCGCCGCATCTGAATTGAATGAATCCAGTTCTTTTTTATAAACCCATTTCACGATAAATATTCCAGTGACGAGGGTTAACATGACCCCCAGGGTTAAATATTGTCCCAGGGTTCCTGCTCCCATTTCCGCTTCCTGATTATGGACAGCGCAGACCTTGGCAAAGGCACTCTGGCTGAATGTCAAGGTCAGGGCCATAGCCCGGGTGATGGCGTTTGATAACCGATTCATAAGGTATCCTTTTCTTTCATCAACAATCACTGTAATCAAGCAATTGCCATTCCAAATTCATGAATTTGGAGGCTATTGGGAGGATTAAATTGGGGGGTGGCTTCTAAAGAGCCTGATTTTAATGGAAATGGTCTGCGGAGATCCGGGGGGCCGGAGAGCGTTCTGCGGGTCATCTGTCCATGGGGTTTTTACAAATGACAAAATCCGTCACCCAACGACGTTTTTGGGAATACCCGCCGCACCGCTCTTATAGTTCAAAGGTGGTTAAGTCTTTGGAAAGTATAATATTACCATCGTATCCCTGACGGCAGACGCGCAGCACCTCCGGCATATCGCAAGGTGGGTAGAAGTGTGACAGCAGAAGGTTTTTGCATTTCGTTTCGCGCGCAATCCGTCCGCACAGTTGTGGTGATAAATGTCCTTCCACTTTTAAATCGTCGGGGGTGGAGCATTCCAGAACCAGCAGATCCGCCCGGCGGCCCAACTCCACCAGCCCCTGGCAGTAATCAGAATCTCCTGAGAAGGCCATGGACAATCCCTCCCCATTGGAGAAACGGAAGCCCCGGCTCATATCGATATGTTTCACTTTCCGGGAGGTGACGGCTAACCCCTCGAATTCCCGGGTTTCTTCATCCATCTCGACAATATGGATCTGATAGGTTTCCGGGGTCAGCCAGCGGTTGAAGGCGGCCTGCAGGTTCTCGAAATAAGCAGTGAAACCCGGCCCGGCGATCAGCGTGAGATCACGGGTTCGGGGTTCCAGAGGGTATTTGCTGGCGAACAGAAAATAGATCAGGTCGCACATATGGTCCGGGTGATGGTGGGTGAGGAAAATGCAGTCGATCTCGCGATAGGTGATGCCCAGGCGCAACAGTTGATGGACATTGCCGTAGCCGCAATCGATGAGAAAGCGGGCCGTTCCCTGCTCCAGCAGGTACCCGGCGGAGTTTCGCTGCAGGTCCGGCACGGCGGTGCCGGAACCCAGAACCGTGAGTTTCATCAATCGTTTCCTTGAATTTTCCCTCGTTAAAAAGGGTTTGGTTTGGCTGTTGCCGATCAGTATAATGAGATAGGATTTCAAACCCAATCACTTTTTACCCGATTTTCCAGGTTTGGATATGCGAATCAGTTTTATTACCGTGTGTTTGTTGGTCCTGACGGCTTTTACGGCCCAGGCCGATTCGGCACGGTTCGTGGATAAGAAGAATGGTACGGTGCTGGATACTGAAACCGGTTTGCTGTGGCAGAAACAGGATTCCTACCATGAACTGAAAAAGGGCATGAACTGGTACGAGGCCCTGGAATATGTGGCCGCCAAAAACTCCGCGAAGTTTGCCGGATTTAACGATTGGCGCCTGCCCACCCTGGAAGAATTTCATCAGATATGGGACCGGAAACGGCCCAACACCAGCAAAGATGGTGATCCCATTGGGCTCCCCGCACCGTTTGCGGGGGGCGGCAGTTATTATCTCTGGACCTCCACCGAGCGCAGTCTCGACAATGTCTGGTATTTTGGATTGGGTCAGCGAGAGGATTATTTCAACCTAAAGGATCTGGGTGATCTGGAGCAGGGCGTTAAAATGGTTCGAAAAGCCCGGTAAGCCGGGGAATTCCCATGCCCTCAGAACACTCGCTCCCTGACGAGGTACCCCATGAGTAAATATATCAAACCCTCCTTTGGAGGTTATTTCACAAGTCTGGTTCTGATCCTGGCGGTTTTGGGTTTTTTGTGGGGAGTCCCCGCCTCGGTCTGGTCCCACGGCAAAGAAAAACACAAACACGATCTCGAAAACATTCCCGCCAAGCCCGAAGGGATGATTGAATTTGGAAAAGAACCCGCCCCCGGGTCCGAATACATGGCCGACCCGCCGCCCGCCATGGATCATGATATGGGGCAAATGGATCACGATATGGGCGGCGACCCTTTTCACAAGCGTGGGGCCCATGACATGGATGACCTGCGCAAACCCGCCACCAAGGCGCAGGCCTTGTTGAACCGGGGCCGCAACATTTATCTCCACATGTGTGTCTATTGCCACGGCCGGGACGGCAACGGTGGCGGCACCGCCACGGATTACCTGTATCCCTGGCCCCGGGATTTCCGGAAAGGAATTTTCAAATTCCGTTCCACGCCGACGGGTACTCTGCCCCGGGATGAGGATCTGTACCGCACCATTATCCGGGGCGTGCCGGGCACCTCGATGCCCTCCTGGGGAGAAGCCCTGTCGCCGCAGGATGCCTGGGCTCTGGTCAATCTGATCAAAAGTTTTTCCGAACGGTTTCGCAAGGAAGCGCCGGGAAAAAGTATTGAAATCAAACCCGTGGCCTCCTCCGAGGCGTTGGTCGCCAAAGGCCGGGAACTCTACAAGAAACACAAATGCAGCGACTGCCATGGCACCAGCGGCCGGGGCGACGGCAGACTGGCCGAATCCCTGATGGACGCGTGGAAACACGCGGTGTTCGTTCACGACATCACGAATCCCAATTACTTCAAGGCCGGGTATGAACCGGAGGATATCTACCGGACCCTGTCCACAGGATTGGACGGCACACCGATGAACTCCTTTGCCCATCTTTCGGAGGAAGACCGCTGGGCTCTGGTTCATTTCATTCGCGCCAATTTCCGCAAGGGATTTCAGAAAGGCGAATTCGAAACGGATGTCTTTTCTTACTATGTCCCCTACGAACTCGATACCAACCCCGAGAGCCCGGTATGGAAGGATGTCCAATCCACCGACCTGGTGTTGCGGCCGCTGTCCGCCCGGCGGCAGGCGATTGAGATCATCAACGTGTCTTCGGTCAACAATGGCGAGCGGTTGGCGGTTCGCCTCAAATGGAAAGATCCCACGAAGGACGGTTTTGTGGAAGGCCGGGCGGATGTTTTCCGCGACGGCGTGGCCGTTCAGGTCGCCCTGGGGGATGTGACGCTTCACACCCACGGGCACAACGAACCGTTCTTTGGCATGGGCAACCGGGGCAAACCGGTCAACATCTGGCACTGGAAAGCGGGGTTGGAGGAAACCCTGGAAGCGTCCGAGGATTCGGAATATTCCACCGGCGGCGTCGATATGGATGCGCTTATTTTCGGCGGGGTGATGTCCAATCCCATCATGAAAATGAGCACCACCCAGGAAAACACCGTCGAGGAGCTCAACGCCGAAGGCTTCGGGACCATCACCCCCCAGCCGCACGGGCAGCAGAATGTCGAGGGCTACGGCGTCTGGAAAGACGGGGAGTGGACCGTGGTGTTCGTCCGTGATTTGGATGTGACCGGTAAATGGGACGCCCAGCTACGGAAAGACGATCCGGTACTGGTCGCCTTCGCGGTGTGGGACGGTGTTCAGGAAGACCGCAACGGGCGCAAGGTGGTCAGCGTCTGGCAACGTCTCAATATCTTGAAACCCAAACCGGAAGCCGGCAAGGGGAAATGAATGCGCTCCCTTTTCCTGAAAGCCGCAGGTTGTTTATGGGCTTTCGGGATGATCCTGTGGCCGGAGACAGGCGTTGCCGAACCGGCCATCGGCATCGGTGAATTGGATTCGCTGATCGCCCGCCATCCGGTCCGGAGAAATCCGCGCCTGACCGGCGAGGTTCTGAAAGATGTGGTGCGCTACCAATCCATCGAGGGAGCCGGCACCACGGCATTTATCATTCCGGGGTTCCAGAATTACGATTGCGGCAAATGCCATTCGCCGGACCGGCTGGTGCAGAAGGCCGCCCACCGCATGCAGAGGGCGTTTCGCCTGCTGAAACAGGCCTTCCCGGAAATCCAGGGCGTTCCCCTGCGCCAGTACATTATCCAGCCGTACACGGATTCCCTGCTCCACTCCGGCCAGCTGGCCCACGCCACGTTCGATACTATCCGGATTTCGCCGGCCAGCATCCTGATCGATATCAAGGCGTACGGCGAGGCCACGCATTTGCACGAAACATTGCATCTCACACAACCCTTTCTGGGACATGTCAATGAACTGGAGGCGTACGGTCTCAACATCCAGTCCGATCCCCGCTTCCTGCTGTTGAACTATCCCTATTTCGCCGGGGTCCTGCGGACATTTTTCATCCCTGATCTCGACAAAATCCTCAAGGCGTATTTTGAGCGCGGTATCCAGGAAAAAGCCCGGGTACCGCGCGAGACGCAGTGGTTTTTGAAGGCGTTCGACGAGGCGACCCTGAAGCGGCTGGCGGAAGCCATCCAAAAGGTTCAGCCGCTCCTCAAGGAGGTCAGCCGGCTGTACCGGAAATACCCCTTGCAGTCCGCTTACTGGAGCGACCGCACCGGGGTGCGCTCCCTGCTGCTGGAAATCGCCGCGGTCAAACTCCTGCCTCTGCCGGAGTTGACCGTCAGTGAGGAAACGCGCGAGTGGGCGTTCGGCGTGTTCGATGTGCAATTCAACAAGGATGACAACACACGGCTCGGCTACGTCATCGACCGCAAGCGGGAATCGCTCATGCACCTCCGGTACGGCAAGGGACCGAATGACCCGGTCCAGCGCAGAGCGTTATACTTTCATTATTTGAAGAAGAAGTTTGTGGATGAGCAGGGAGAGGTGCAGCTCGCGGTGGATAACCGTCAGGCGCTGGCCGATTACGTCAACGCCAAGGTGAAAAACATCGAGAAGATGGCCGAATCCCCCAGCCTCACGCCGGTGGAAAAACAAGCCGCCCGCCAACTGGCACGGTCCATCAAAAGAGAACTCCAGCGTGCCGCTGAGGCCAAATAGCCGGCAGGGAACGGCAACCCGGGGTCGTTGGACGCGTTTCCAAAAAAAACTCTCCACCTTAAAATAAGGGGAGAGTTTCGGAACAGGCTTCCTTGCAGGCCACCCTTTCCTTCGACAAGCTCAGGGTGACCGCTTGGGAATCTGAATTTTAAATATTGATGAGCCGTTCGGGGGCAGTGACCGGGGCCGGACCTTTGACGTGGTCCTCCAGGGTTTCCGCCTGAACTTTATCCTGCAGTTTCATCAGGCCGTCGATCACCATCTCCGGGCGCGGCGGACAGCCGGGAATGTACACGTCCACCGGAATCAACGTATCGATGCCCATCACTGTGGCGTAGTTGTCGTAGAACCCGCCGGACACCGTACACACGCCGTAGGCGACCACCCATTTCGGCTCCGTCATCTGGTTGTAAACCTTCACCAGGATCGGCGCCTGTTTGTGGCTGATCGTTCCCACCACCATCAGCAGGTCCGCCTGCCGGGGCGAGAACCGGGGAAACGCCGCGCCAAACCGGTCCAGGTCGTATCGCGGACCGGCCGCGGACATAAACTCCATCCCGCAACACGCGGTGATGAACGGATAGATAAAAAAGGAATATTTTCGAGCCCAGTTGACCGCCTGGGTCATCTGGGTGACGATCACGTTGTTGCCGAGGCTCATCTCGAGTTCGGACTGGTTGGCTTGTGACATGTTGAAAAAACTCCTCAGATCGGGAAATTCGGGTTTATCGGAATTTGGGACATCATAGCAGAGAATCCGAGGGAAAACCAAAAAAACGGGAGTTTGGACGGAAAAATTTATGGGTTTTCCCGGTCCGGATTTCCCGATTGCGCTTGAGATGGGGGCGGGTTCCGGGTATGATCGGATATCAATCGCAACCTTTAACGGTGCTCCGGAGGGCTGGTCTGGATTCCGGGACGCTAACGTCCAATGCATGGAGGTCTTGTTTTATGGACACATCGCTGAACAGGGAAGCCAGGGGGCAAAACCGCGGGTTTGAGGATACCGTGGCCATGGTCAAATCCGAATTGACCCAGGACGGCAAGTCCCTCAACCTGAATGCCGCATACCTCAAAGAATACGGGGCGAAAGACATCGCCAATATGGATTTTCTCGAGGGGCTGAGCAACCTGGAGCTGGGCACCAACATCATCGGACCCCGGGGGGCGAAATATCTCGGGCAGTCGAAATACCTGGTCAACCTGACTTCGCTCAACCTGTATTACAACAATCTCGGCGACGAGGGCGTCAAGTACATCGCCATTTCCGATAATCTGCTGAGCCTGACCAACCTGAAATTATCCGACAACGATATCGGGGACGAAGGCGCCAAATACCTCGCCAAGTTTCTGCCGCTGTTCACCAAGCTGGTGCGTCTCGATTTACGCCTCAACCGGATCCATGAAGAAGGCAAGACCGCCCTGCGCGAAGCCCAGAAACTCACCAATCTCAAACAACTCCTGCTGGACGAAGATTATTAGCCAGCGTGACGCTGGACCCGATTGGCTGACCGCTCCCTTGCAGGGAGCGGCAATATGCGGGTTGTTATCGACTAGCGATGATCCTTGAGGGCATTTCCAAGCTTGCTCTCCCCTCCTTGCCAAGGAGGGGATATAGGGGAGGTTATGGAATCTTTTCCCATGATTTTAAAGTTTTAATACTAACCCCAGATTCTTCGTCACTATCGTTCCTCAGAATGACAATTGGGCAGAGTATGTCTTCCTGAGTGAAGCGAAGGATCTTGGTTTTCCTGTTGATCCCGGTCATGCTGTTATCCTGTCAAAAATTTTTTATATTACAGTGAGGGGAACCTGGTCGGGGTCGAACAGGGTGGTGATGTCGCTGAAGTCGATGCCGGACAGGCGGAGTGTCGTGTTCAATTGCGCGCCGTTGTAAACCAGATTCCACAATCCGTTGCCCAGCTCCGCCAGGTTTTCGAGCGTCAGGCTGAGCAAATCCTCACTCAGAACCCGGAACAGGTCCAATCCCGTGATGGCCCACTTGATGTTGGTCTCCAGGCACCGGTGGTAAAACGCCATTTCCAACTGCACCGCGTTGAGGTTTTTTCTTAAAGGATGCACCCGGCGCGCTTCAGGAAACAACGCTTCGAAATCCTTTTCGAGCGCCCGCGCTTTCCAGCCGGTCAGGGCATAGCCCACCCCGCGCCAGTCCAGCAGGCGCAGGCGTTCGATATCCCCCATCACCCGTTCCACCAGGTCGCCGGTCATGTAAGGGGCCAGATGCAGGGTGGAGTGTTCCTTGACCTTAAGGTCGTGCAGGGCCGAAAGGTCGCGGTACAGTTCACGCAGGCAGGTGTTGAGATGGGCGACGGCGACCGGGTCGTCTTCCTTGCGGGTGTGCTTCAGCGAATGCTGGACCACATCGAGGTTGCGGTCGGTTTCCTCACTGAAATTGATTTCCGGCAGGTCCAGCAGGCGGTGGAACATGGCTGGGGTCAGTGCGGCGTCGAGACGGGCATGGTCCAGCAGCCATTGCCGCACCTTGCGGACGCGCTGGACTTCGCGCAGGGTTTCCACCAGCAGGTCCAGCGGTTCACCGGACTGCTCGAACGGGGCCAGATCGGTCTCCGTCCCCAGGATTTTTTGCAGAATACGTTTCGGGTCGCGCATGGTTATGGTTCGCAGATTATAGTAAGAACAGAAACCAAAATTCCCCTCTCCCCAAGGGAGAGGAAATGGGAGCAATCCTCAATACCCTGTATGGGGTCCGCCAGGCAGGCTCGCGCCGGGCGGACTTCATTTAATGGAATGAATCCGATTATATACTATTTCGCTGGATGAGCACGGTCAGGCTGGGGGAAATATTCTTGTTTAAAATACTCTGGATGGCCATGAGCGTGCCGGACTCGGCTTTCGAGCAACTGCCGCAGGCGCCCTGGTAACGGATGCGCACGACGTCGTCTTCCACCTCCTCGACCAGCACGTTGCCGCCGTCGGCGGCCAGCAGGGGCCGGACGTTTTCATCCATGTAGGCGTCGATCACCTCCGCCTTCACCGCGTCGCTGAAGGTTTCGAAATCCTTGAGGTCGACTTCGTCGAGAATGGACGGTTTCTTTTCCACCTCCCCGCCCGCGGAATCGTAAGGCACCAACGATTCCTGAATGGTCTGGATAATGGGGTCCATGAGCAGTTCCCACTCGTCAGGGGAGGTGAGGGTGACGGAGACGAACCGGTCCTGGATCAACAGGGCGGACACCACGCCGAAGCTGAACATCTCTTCGGCAAACGGGTCGCCCTCGGCTTCGATCTCGTCGTTGTAGGCGCGGATCCCCTGGTTGATGGCGCGGCGGTTGAGGTTGAATTTGAAGGCGGCCGGGTTCGGCGTCGGTTCCGTCGCCACCACCATGAATTTCTGGCTTTGAGTGGTCATGATTATATTCCGGGGGAAACAGGGTATACAAAAACCGGGAATCTCCGAGGAGAGGCCCGGATTTAAGAGCGTTTCAGGTTTAGATGCGGTTTATGGGGCAACGGATTCATTATTGCCCGCCGGCGGGATTGGTTTTTGGAGGAAAACCTGATACATTTCACCCTGATTCGGGGCTCGCGGCGCGGAAATCCGGCCGGGAAGGGCCCGGAGCCTATTTAAAACATAGAGCCTCTCAAACCCTTTTTTGACAGGATAACAGGATAAACTCGCGGGTCCTTCTGAGTGGAACCTGGTGAAGCGAAGAATCTATGTTTTGAATTTCCTGCGGAGGTATTCCCATTTTTCCGAAGGAGACCTTTGCATAACCCGGTGTTTCCCAGTTCGGCGAAAAACCAAAATCCCTCTCCCCTCACGGGGAGAGGGCAGGGTGAGGGGTGGTCCGGTCCATGCCCTTGATAGTATATGGTTTTTAAAGACCCCCTCCCCTTTGCAAAGGTCTCTTTCCGAAGGGGGCTGGAGGGCATCTTCCTCTGGGTCACCCCGAGCCGAATGAGCCTGTCCTGAGCTGGCCGAAGGAGAGGGGGGCAACGTAAGCCGAGGTCTCCTGCAGAAGGGACTGACCGATATTAAATGCGAGGGTGGCGGAACTGGTAGACGCCCAGGACTTAAAATCCTGTGGGAGCAATCCCGTGCGGGTTCGATTCCCGCCCCTCGCACCACTCCTCCGCGGAGGGGGATTTGGCCTGAAACCGGTTGGAAAGTTGGGTGGGTCCCCAAAGCCATGGCTTGCGATCTGTCCATGGAGACCCAATTATGAACACCGAACCCCCGATGCCCGCGCTTTTCCCGGGCCATGGCAATCCCATGAATGCCATCGAACCTCCCCCGTTTTCCAAAAACCGGGACCCGCGCGGCCAGGCCGGGTCCCAGCTCTCGAGGAAAAAAATACTCAGGGCCTGTGTCGTATTTCCAACCGGGTGCAGGGTGATCCTTCCCTGCGATCCTGCCGCTGACCGGCTCCCCGGCTCCTGGAGCGTTTAAAGAAATCAATACGGATAATATCCAGGGCCAAAATGTCGGAACCCGCCAAAACCGTATCGGTAAAAATAATAGGGCCGGTAGAACGGGCCGTAGTAGGAACCATCATTGATGGGATAATTATAATTTTTCCAAAGTTTTAATTCCGCCACTTCAATCAGGGGATAACGGTAATCCTTATTGTCAATTTTCCCGGTTCGGGTTCCCTTAGCGACACCGGCTCCGGTCACATAACGGCCTCTCGACCAAATTTCCGGTTCAAGAAATCCTTCCTTAATAAAAATAAATCTCCCCCCGGATTTATCTTCCCGGCTGGGATAACCGAAACAGTCCAAATCCTTTTGAATCACCTCAATCTCAGCCCAATTCTCAAAGTTTTTGGTTTGCACAATGATTCCACCCAACATTACATTTTTCTCCAAAAAATCATCTGCACGCTCAAAAACCTGCTGAAATGTAAGATGGGGATCGATCCGGGCCCGCAATTCATCAGAAATAGGATGCGCGCAGGCGGCCCAACCCACACATGAAATAAACGCCAACAGCATGCCTAATTTTTGGGATGGGTCATTAAAATTCAAGGGCGTTTGTTTTAAAAAAATACACATGGCGTCACCTCTGATCAAACAATTTGCATTGGCTCCTCAATGTATGCTTATCAAATATATGTTTCGTCAGGGAAAGGACAGATTTATTTCATCAGTCAGTTGTTATTGAAAGTATTTAACAATCATAATCGGCTTATTGAAGCTTATCTGTTTTTTATTCATTCAGTTCAAACTCCCACATCAAATAGCCCACAATGCGATAAGAATCGGAGGAAGGAGTCAACCCCACCGGAACGGCCACCCCTGCTTCCCACGCCTTGGACAATTTATATATTACGCCGGGAGTTAAGAACACATCATTATTGTTTCCCCCATTCCATTGGTTGTTGCTGCCGTTGATTTCCAGAGTCAACCGCCAGGGACCTATGGGTAAAAACCCACCCACATTCCAAAACAAGTCATGAGCCTTCCGTGCCGCGCCCTGAGAGGGCGTGCGGATTCGATCCACCCAATTAAAACCCAGTTCCACGAACAGTTGGCTCTGGTTCCACCGGGGGAAATCCCTGGCCAAAATGACAAACTGTTTCCATTCAAGGAAACCGTCGGTCAAACCATTATCAACCGGACCGGTTGGAAATTCCACGAGGGTTCCGAAAGCGAAATGTGTGTTTCCATCCCCGAGGGCCATCCAGCTGTATTGCCCGCCCAGTTCCAGGTTTCCCGGTCCGGAAACCGCCGGCCCGTTATCCGGCTCCTTGTATAATAATCCCTCCCACTCGAAGATCAATTGAAAGGCATCGGTTATGCCATATTCAATTTCAACCAATGTGCGTGCCGCTTTAGCGCTTTCCCCCTGCCTGAAGGACGGAAAGAAGGTGAACTGAATTTCATCTTCCTCCTGAGGATAGACTAAATCGGACTGAAACACCTCTTGAATGGGTTGGGGAACCTCTCGAGTGTTTTCAGCGGCTTCCAGCTTTAAGGGACAAACCCAGCTCAACCCAAAAAAAATAAAATAAGCGTAACATCGAATGCTGAATATTTGATGAACGTTAACCACGATTTTCCGGTGATTTGATTCCACATCTAATGATAAAATAAATTTCGATTCAGCCTTGAAACAATCCAATCGCAATTGTTCGCATATCGATATGTCCACAAATCCATTCTTAACCCGAATTGCCTTGTCAGTTGTCTTTGTGATCCTCTTCCACGCTTGCGGAACATTTAAAGAAGAGAAAACCTATTCCAAAAACGGTTTAACGGTCACCTTCCGCAGTTTCAGCCGATTCGGAGGCGATATTCAAAACTACCGTATTCAACACCCTTTTAAAGTTTCCGCCGAGTGGGTGAACCATCACCTGCTATCTCTCTGGTATCAGAGAATCGATCCTCCCGGCAGGCCCCAACCGGTGTTTTCACCCAAGGAAGCTGAAAGTCTGAGCCTTCTGTTCGTCGAGGTTTTTCGAAAAATCAAACCAAACAAATATCTTCACTTCGAATACCAATCGTCCCGGGGATTGACGGAAGGCGATGTTTTTTCCTCCGCAGATAAAATCCACTGGCGTCTTTTAAGGATCGGGGGCGAGGTGTATTCGAATGATCCTCTAAGAATCAGAAAGCCCACCTGGAAGCTGGTTCGAATGCGAGGACAAAAATTCCAAATGATAAAAACGGCGATCGACCCAAAACCTCAGGAAAACTGGATTGTCGCCGATTTTCAATTACCGGCGCCAAACCTGAAAGATCGAATCAATTCTTCTTCCGGCCCGTCCTCCAAATCATCCCGGAAAAATTTTTCCCGAAAACCCGAGTTGAGAGAAAAGCTCAGGATTCTCAAAGAACTTTATGAAGACGGGTTGATTGACCAAAAAGATTACCAGGACAAGAAAGAAAGATTATTGAACCAGCACTTATAAAACGCTTCCAAGGTCACCTCCAAAAAAAAAGGCAACCCCGGGCCCTGGAGGAGGGCAAACACCCGAGGTTGCCTTGTAATGAACAACTTCCTTAATGCTTAGAAGTTGATCTCGACCCCACCAAACATCTGGAATGGGGCGCCAGCCCGGGGTCCATGTGGCACCCGGCCGGCAAGATAGGTTTCATCTGTTATGTTTCTAAAATTCGTAAACAGATTCACCTTGGGGTTGATCTTATAGGATAACGAGGCGTCCAGCAGGAAAACACTGTCTGTTTTTCCAAATCTGGAATCCGCAGCCCCGGCAACCAGGTTGAAATTGTTGGTCGCATTATCACCGGTAGCGAACGTGCTATCAATATATTGTCCGTCAACATTAAGGGTGAATTTATTAAAGACTAACGATGTTCCAACCGCAAACTGGATTTCCGGAATATTAGGTACTTCGTCACCATTGGTGGCTCCGGAGAAGATACTTTCCGGATCACCGGAACCCACGGTACTTCTGAATTCTGCGTTGGTGTAGGTCATGGTGAAATACCAGGGGTTTCGGAAACTCCAACCCTGTTGAATGCTGGGATCATAGGTCGTTTGGAACTCGATGCCGCGCGTCCGGACTTTACCGATGTTGCGGGTTTGGCCCGCGCCTGCGCCGCCGATGATGTCCGCTACGACCATATCATCGATATCGGTCCAGAACCCGATCAATTCCGCGCTGAAACCTATTTCAGGCTTATTGTAACGGGTGCCCACCTCATAGGAGATACTGGTCTCCTCTTCAACCTGAGCCGCGCCGGTTTTGGTCGCACCGCTTGGATTCGGAACCGAAAATCCTCGATTGATTCCAAAAAAGCTGTTGGTGGATTCGTTGAACCGATAATCCACCGAGCCGCCTGCGGCCCAAACCCCGTAGGTTGCTCTTCGGTTCACCCCGGAACTAAGATCATTAAAATGTTGCCAAATTTGCTCATAGCGAACGCCGGGCTTAAAGGTCCATTGCCTGTACTTGATCTGATCCTCGGCGTTAAATGCCAAAGCCTTGGTGCGTTGCCGGCGGTTCCCCGCGGTTCCGGGAACCCCATCCACACGGGAGATGATGGCACCGTTAGCGTCCTGGGTGTAATCCTCGTTCCACTGGAAACGCCGGATTTGATCGTAATGGTAACGAGCTCCGACATTGATCTTATGCTCGGTCGCCCCCAAAGCCAGGTCATGTGTTAAGTTGCTCTGGACACCATACAAATAATATTTTCTGTTGTTATTCCGCAGCCGCCAAACGCCTGGTCCGGCCCCTTTCAAGATAGCTGATCCGACGGGATCCTCCAGACACTGGCTTAATGACAAATTCGAGCCTAATCCCCCCCCTCCCGAGCGGCATTGGTGAAGTTTTTGCCAGTTTCTGAAAAAGGTGTTGCCGTAGGCCGTGGTCACCAAATTCGTCCTGTCATCCAATTCTATAAAATGACGGATGTAGGATCGGAAGTGCTCCGTATCAATAGTGTCAAACCGGGTTGCAGCCAGGCGCCGGAAGGGGTTGTTGCGGAAGTCACTCTCCGTTTGCCCCAGGTAGGATTCATTGGCATCCCGCTCCGTGTACCCGAATTTGGCTTCGAACCGTTGATACATGGAGGTATTGGGTTCGAAAGCCAATTTAATCATCGGTTCGGTATTTTCAAAGCCGGTGTCGTCCCCATTGCGGAAATCGGCCGTCGTTTGAATATCCCGGAAGCCCTTATTACGACGGAAATAATTCTCGATCACAAACCCAAAGCGGCCGCTGCCTGTTTCGATGGTATTTCCGAAATAAGTATGGTTTCGTGCTTCCCCAAACGACCCAAACACAACTTTTGAATAATACTGTTCAGAATCGGGAATCGCGGTAGACAGATAGTTGATGACACCACCCGTGGTGTGCGGTCCGTACCGAACCTGGCTGGATCCCTTCAACACCTCAATGCCGCTCATTCGTCCAGCCGTGGGAGAGTAATACGCTGCGGGAGCGGAGTAAGGAGCGGGAGCGGTGAGAATACCGTCTTCCATTATGGTGACCTTGGCGCTCCGCGCCGGGTCCACACCGCGAATACTGATATTGGGGAAAAGCCCGAACCCATCTTCTTCACGGGTATAAACGCCGGGAACCTTTCTCAAAATCCGGTCGATGTTGTCATAACTTTGTTTGCGAATGTCCTGAGTATCTATGAATGCCGCTGAAGCAGCGATATCCTTCACACTTTCCTTTGATCCAACCACTTTGACTTCATCCAAAACCTGCCTCTTCCCTTCATCCTGGGTGAAACCCGCTTGAGGCAAAAGCAACACGCTAAAAACCACGCCCCCTAACAACAATTTTTGAAAATGTCTCACAATCCCTCCTTAACAATTGGTAAAGCAATGATTAAGTCTTTAATAAAAAACACTTTACTTTTTAAAAATGATAACCATTCTCATTTAAAAAAAACAAAAAAATTTTTTCCTAGCAATTTTTAGCTAAAGCAAACGCCATTTGACCTTGAAAAACATAATCAAGAGTTTTTTCCGGTTCCTTCAATTTAAAAACCTGTTGGCATGAGGGGAAACCTAAACTGACACCCCCTCCGCAACGATTCATGCACTGGGTCAAATCAATATCAAACCCTTCCATTTCAAGTTGCTCTCTTACCGTTTCTAATTCTTTAACCACCGCTTTCGCGGACCAGGCGGAGCACCCCGCCCCGGTACAAATTTTTATTTTTTTTTGAGGTAGTGGATCGCTCATGGATTCCCCCTCTTAAGATTACCTTGAAAATGATAATCATTATTAAATAAAAAACCTCCCTTGTCAATAAAAATGAGACTCATTCTCAAATTAATCCAAAAAACCAGTCAGCTTTTTAAAATCGTTTAGTTATGCGAACTGGACGGGTAGGGGGGGATAAAAATAATTTATTTTTTCTGAGTCAAATCAACTTTTCCATCAAAATTGCGGTCCATTTCAATTTTGGAGAGTTTGCCTCCTCTAAAATGCTCCCAGCGGTCCGCCTTTTTCATAATACTGCCACTGGTCGGGTTTGCCGTTGGCATCGGTGTCAAAGGCCGTATGATCGATTTGGTTACCCCCGCTAAAATAACTCCAGCGGTCGGTTTTTCCGTCGCCGTTGGCATCGGACTCCAAACGAACCAGTTTTTCCTGATCATTATAAAATTGGACGGTTTCAAACACTCCGTCGCCGTTATCATCAAATTCTACTTTCTCCAATTTTTTGCCGGCCCCAAAAATTTCCCGCGAATCAATTTTGCCATTCATTTTGGTGGATTTTTCAATTCGCCCCACACTCCCCCTGGCATTGTAATACTGAAAATGGTCCATAGTGCCGTCTTGATTGATGTCAAATTCCACCCGAACCAGTTTTTTATCGCCTTCAAAATACTCCACCTGGTCCACCTTGCCGTTGAAATCCCCATCGTATTCAATTTTAACCACTTTTCCATCGGCGGACATATGCTGCCACTGATCCACCTTGCCGTCAAAGTTTGAATCCATTTCATTAATTTCGGCGAAACATGGTGTAGTCCAAGACAGTCCCGCGGCTAAAAAAACAGTCCAAAATAATTTTTTTACAAACATAGTGATTTTCCTGATTAAGTTGACTTAATTACCCGATTCACCGTTATTATTTGATTTCGAACCTAAACGGCAATTCGAGTACCAAAAAATCCTCCCCTATTTCATCGGGAAAGCTTGGAAAAGGAACTGCCCGTCTAACGGCATTCAGTGCGGCTTCGTTTAATTCTGCATAGGGTGTCGCAGAAACCAACAGAAGATCCCTTATTTTTCCAGATTTCAACACAGTAAATTGAACTATTATGAGTCCTTCTTCCCCTCTCCGCCTTGCCTTTTTAGGGTATTTTTTCCTTGCCGCAATTTTACGCTGAATTCCACGGCTATATCCTTGCAGAACGCCCTGGTCGATAATATTGGGAATGGCTCTGGGTTCGAAGGCAGAGGAAACTCGAGTCACCCCTGGGGAACCCAAGGCGGTTTTCATAATGGCCCGGCTTTGCTTTCCTTCCAATGCCTGAAATGTCCGAGGGCTGGAGGTGTGAGATGGAGCGGAAATTCTTTGGATATCGCTTTGAATCAAACTCCCTCCTTTAGAAGCAAAGGCGGGCGTAACCCGGGTTTGGGTCATTTTCCGCGCCGGTCCGGAAGGAGCCCGGGCCACGGAGTTCGAGCTCACGACCATGGATTTTCCGGAAGAGGGCGATGCCATAACCCGGGTTTGCGTCATTTTCCGTGCCGGTTCCGATTGAGCCCTGGCCACGGAGTTCGAGCTCACCACCACCGATCTTCCCGATTTGGAATGATTTGAAACGATGACGGGTTGAGCGCTTCGCGGCGAGACCGATGCCGAACGGAACGAAGCCGAAGCGGTCGATTTTTGAATAAAAGTCTGCCTTGAGACGGTTGGGCTGTTATGAAGCGGGGTCCTTTTTATCGGCTTCGCCGGGACATCACGCGCAACTTGCGCAACCGTCAAAACCTGGGCCGGCGTATGAGCCTGGGGGGTTGCCTTCGGCTTCAACGGAATGGCTTGATCTACCTTTTTCCTGACCACTTTCTTGATCGGCTTCTTTTTGGCAAGTGGAGGCTTGCTCTTTTCGATCACTTCGAGTTTATAGGTTTTTTTAGGTGGAGGAAGCAGCCGATCCTGAAACAAAATATAATTCCCGGCAAACACAACAACTATCGCATGTACGCTCAAAGAAGCTATTGCCGAATATCTTATAGGATTATTAATAGAAGGTATCATCTCTAATCAAAATGCATTTACTTTTTGGAAGACTTCCGGTGGACCGTCGCCAAAACAAAATCCGCGGCGCCCGCCTGTTTGGCGATATCAATGACATTCCCAAAAAGTTCAAACTCAACCGCTTTATCCGCCCGGATTTCAACAATCCTTTTTTCCCGCTCATACAGCTCTTCCACCAATATGGGATACAGGGCATCTAAAGAAACGGGCTTGCCCTCATATTCCACTTGACCCTTTGAGGTGATTACAATCAATGCATTATGTTTGGCTTTAGGTTCCGAGGTGACCGCCTCCGGCAAATCGACCTCTTTTGAGCCTTTGATCGCGGTGGACGTCAGCATAAAAAAAATCAACAACAAAAATACAATGTTGATCATGGGAACCAAGTCGAGCCGAAACGGTTCTCTTCGCACTGGTGAAAATTTAGACATGGATTAAACTCATTTAATGACAGAAAAACCTTCCGCTCCCGCTAAGCGCGAAACATCCATTACTTTGACAAATAACTCGTAGCGGGTGGTTTGTTGCGCTTCAATGATCACAGTTTTATCTAATCGTTCCATTAATCTCTGCTCTAATATTTCCCTGAGATTTTCAATTGAAACCAATTCGTTGTTTACTTTAATCGTGGAATCCCTGCCGAGGGTTAAAATCAGGCTTTCTTCTTTCTGGGTTTTTTCGGAAGATTGGCCCTGAGGGAAACTGATATCCATCCCCTCACCCTGGATTGCAAAGGTCAGCATAAAAAAGACCAGCAAAAGGAAAACGACATCGATCAAAGGAGCCATATCCAGTTTCGACAGTTTTCTGCGGCTCTGTAATTCGATCATTCCGATAACCCCTTATCTCGGCATCCTTGCAATCTTGGGATTTTCATGTGTTTTTTTGGAGTCGATGCTTTCCAGATGTTGATACTCTTCATCGAAATGATGAATGAGCAACTGACTGAACTTGGAAAGAAGAAAGGAAATCTTTTCATTTTTCCGGTCAAAAAAATGCAACATCACCACCGCGGGTATGGCGACCGACAAACCTGCGGCAGTGGTCAGCAGGGCTTCCCAAATACCGCCCGCTAAAAGGCTGGGGTCCACCTGCCCTGAATATTCGGCAACCTTGTTGAATGCCCGGACCATACCGATGACGGTACCCAACAACCCCATTAACGGAGAAATGGTGGCGATCACCTCCAAAGCTCTGATATTTTTGCCGGCCTTGTTCAATTCTTCCTGTGCGGTTACGGAGAGTTTTTCTTCCAGTTTCCAGGTCGGCGTTTTTGTATTATGAATTCCGGCTTCCATCAGGCGGCCTACCGGGCCCAGTGAGTTTTTACAAAGTTCCAGGGCTTTCGGGTGCTCTCCATCCTGTAACAATTGTTTCAAATTCTCAAACATCGTTTCAGGATTTTCCTGGATTTTTTTAAAATAATAAAGCCTTTCAATTATTATGGTCAGCGCAATAATTGAACATATAAAGATAGGGACCATAATAAAGCCCCCTTTGCTGATCAAATTTATAGATGATTGAATTGCATCTAACATAAGCGCCTTCCCATAAAATTATTTATAATTTTTTGACTCCGCCTGGATCATAAAACGAACAACCGGCAAAATGAGGACTTTTCAAGCGAACGACTCATGACCTCAAGTCAAACCCACTATAATGAAAATGAAAATGAGTTTCATTTATATGAAATTTTTGAAAAATAATCAACTATAAAATTCTCAACCCTCCTATTTTTATGAGCAAGTTAAAAGTTACGTCTTATTAAAAAAGGACTTATGGCCACCCCAAAAGGGTGATCCAGGGTTTGTGTGAGGATTCAGCCGGCATCCTGGATTAAAGAAATCCGGTTCCTGCCAAACTACCGGAATAAAGGCGGTAACCGCGATGAAGTGGCCTTGGAGCACATTATCCCGCCCAATACGGACAGCATGGAGGTCCTGTCGCCCAAGGCAGAAACCTTTAATGGACCGCCAAAGAAATTTGACTTCAGTTGGGGAGACCGTCATACCCACTGGATATTTGACTGGACTTCAATGATTCATGCATGTGTTCGGTGAGGTAATTCTGAATTCCAATATCTTGGATTCGATTGAATTGAGTTTCAAGCCAGTCCACCTGCTCTTCTGATTCAACAAGAATTTCATCCAGTTGTTCCTTAGTTCCAAAATCCCTTTTGTCATTGCACCGTTTTAAATAGTTTTGCAGATCCGCGACAGGCCGGGTTTCATAATCGTATTGAATTTTTAATGGTTCCTCGACATGATCTCCCGGATTAACGGGATCCATTTGATTCATCCTTTTTTCCAATGGAGGAGGCAAGCGGAGGGGACGCAACCCCCCTCCGCTTGGCCCAGGCTTCTTTAACTGGAAAAGAAGCCTTTATCGCATCATGAACTGTTTTCTTGAATGGCGGCCCAGTTGTTTATGGAGCGGTTTCCCGCCGATCCTTCAAATCCCCGTTCAAGCGGGAATGAAGAGATCGAGACATTTTTTCAAACTGGAAACGCTGCTGGTGCGGGTTCGGCCCACCGGAATATTGAAACGTTTCGCCACGTTCATGGCTTCTTTCACCATGGGATGAGAAATCGTGTCGGTAAATAAAACGATTCCATGAACTCCGCTTAACCGTTTGCTCATGCTCGGGACCCTTTGGCTGAAAAATTTCACCTCGAAGCCCAGGTTTTCCCCGGTTTTTTCATAATTGCGTTTCAACCGATCCAGACCGCCCAGAATTGCGATGCTCATCAATCCTCTTCTCCTTTTTCATTGAAAGCCCGGGACCGTTCTGGTAGGTTGAGAGCGCAAAACGGCCCAAAGCTGTTTTGGTGATATTCCAGGGTTGCCGAAAGCGCGTCCAAGCTATTTTCGGCAACCCTTTTTGTTTAAGATCAAAAAACCGGCTCTACTTCTTGTTATCCGTCCCAACGGGATGGCTTTCCCCAGCGAATTTCCCCGCTATCAAGGCAGGATTCCGCCGGGTCAACGCCTCAAAAGCTTCCTCGGGTTCCCGCAATTTCAAATGTTCCTCGGTCGGGGACATTTTAACCGTCACACCGCCACTACACCGTTTCATGCAGGAAACCGGGAAAACCTGAATATCGCGGGCTCCGGGAAACCGCTGGACTACTTTCCAAAGTAACGACAGAACCTTGCCGGATTGCCAGGATCTGCACCCGGGACCAATACATACTTTGATTGTTTTGATGGGGTTATCAAAATTATCCATGAAATGATGATATTTTGATATTGATAATGATTATCATTTTTATTATATTGGGTTCATATTTGAATGTCAACCCCTTCTAAACTTTTTTTTGGGTCGCTCCATGGAACAAAATCAGAAGTTGAAAATTTTTGAGGATTTTTTAAAAGACAAGGATATGCGTTTAACCCACCCGCGCAAAATCATTTTGCAGGTCTTTTTACAGAGTACGAGGCATATGGAAATCGAGGAACTGCATGAGCAAGTGCGAAAAGCGGACAAGGATATTGGCCTTTCGACCGTTTACCGCACCATGAAATTATTAATCGAATGCGGATTAGCTCAAGAAAATGTTTTTTTCAAAGATAAAAAATGTTTCGAGAGAGTTCATGACCGGGATCACCATGATCACTTGGTGTGCACCCGGTGTAAGAAGGTTCAGGAATTCCACCACCCCATGATCGAACGTTTCCAGGAAAAAACTGCAGAGAAACATCAGTTTTCCATTATTTATCATCGAATGACGTTGTTCGGCATTTGCCAGGATTGCAAATAACCGGCTGGGTTAATCGTTTTAACGGATTGAAGATCAGGGGCTGCTGTAATATTTGGAGACACCGGAATTTGGGCCGATTCAGGGCCGCTCCTCAGTAACTTTTGACAGTTTTCCACACTGGGGCTGCACCCGTGTCACGCTCTCGAAACATTTCGGGCCCCTGTGGGGGATGTAGGGGGCCATTGAATATCTCTCTCAATTAAACCGTTGTTACACGGTCCGCGTCCCTGATAAGTTCATACAGGTCCTTCAGGCTCGAAAGGGAACACCCCTAAGAACCTGGAGAACTCCGCAACTCCGGGCAGATCCCACAGGCCGTGATTTCCCTCCCCGGAAACCAAGAGAGAGTCCGCCGGAGCCCGACCATCTAAGCGGCTGTCCTGGATTGGTTCCAACTCAACCTCCTGCCCCGGAAGAAAAACTCCCACCTCATCCTTTTCCTTTACCGCAGAATTCGCCAGTCTCAACGCATTGAAAACCATCTCGGGATCGGCGCCGGTCAGGACCATACCCCGTTTCACTGAGGAGACCTTTGCATAAGTCGCCCCCTCCTTCCAAAGGAGGGGCTGGGGGTGGTTGATGCTCTCATCCGTATTCTGTAGTTGCCTGATTCATCAGGCGGTTTTTAAAACAGCCCCATCAATGGGGCAACACCAAAATTCATAAAAGAATATCCGGACTCTTCCGGGTTATGCCAAGCTCTCTTCACTGAGGGGCTCCTTGGAGCTCAAATGGATGACCGGACTTTATTCCCGCTTGCCGATGGGGTCAATATTTGGTAGATTTCCCTTGCATCAACAATATTAACGAGGGGAGGTGACAGCCGTGCCAAAGTATATCGATACCCATCCCATGGAACCGTTCACGGCGGACGAACTGAAGAAATTGCAGAATGCGCCGCCGGACGAGTTCGGGGTCACGCACCACGACATCCTGTTCAGCGAGAAGGACAACAAGATCTATTGCGTGCTGGACGCCCCGAACCTCGAAGCGATCGAAAAGCATCATGCGAAGGCCGGCATCAAGTGTGACTGTATCCACGAAGTGAAGTCGACGCGCGAGTGACGGATCGCCCTCGGCCGGCGTCTTCATAAATACTTCCGGCTGCGCCGGGTGAATCGTTTTTGAATTCAATCGAATCGGCGGTCCTTCGGGGCCGTCGTTTCTGTTGGTGGGGAACGTCCGCTATTGGCCGCGACTTCAAGTGGGGTTCCTGAGACCTCATATAAAACTGTTTCTATCAATCTCAAAATGACAAATTGGACCTCTGAGGCCGTTTCGGGGGCTCAGATGGGAGTGAAAACCGGCCGAAACTCACACAGTTTTTTACGCACACCCATTTTAAATAAATTTAAAACCTCTATATGCCATCAGTTATAGTTATATTTGAGGGACTTAAAATCCTGTGGGGGCAATCCCGCACGGGTTCGGTTCCCGCCCCTCTTACCACTCCTCCGCGGAGGGCGAATGGGCCTGAAACCGGTCTGAAAGTTTGATGGGTCCCCAAAGCCATGGCTTGCGATCTGTCCATTGAAACCCGATTATGAACACCCAACACCCGATGCCCGCGCTATTCCTGGGCCATGGCAATCCCATGAATGCCATCGAAACCACCCGGTTTTCCAAAACCTGGGAATTGCTGGGCCAACGCCTGTCCCGGCCCCGGGCCATCTTATCCATATCCGCCCATTGGGAAACTCAGGGCACGTGGGTGACGGCCATGGATACCCCGAGAACCCTTCACGATTTTGGAAATTTCCCGAAAGCCCTGTTCGATATGCAATACCCGGCCAAGGGTGATCCCGAACTGGCCAGACAGGTTCAATCCCTGCTCGCGCCCCATGAGGTGGAGCTGGATTTCAATTGGGGACTGGATCACGGTACCTGGTGCCTGTTAAGCCGTATGTATCCCGATGCGGGGATTCCCGTGGTGCAATTGAGTTTGAACAGAGGGCTGACCGTCCAGCAACATTATGAAATAGGAAAACAACTGGCGCCTTTAAGGAAGCAGGAGGTCTTGATCCTGGGCAGTGGCAATATCGTGCATAACCTGGGTGCCATGAGTCCGGCTCCCGGGGAGAAGCCTTATGACTGGGCCCTGGCATTCGACGAAGCCATCAAGGAACGTCTGCTGGCGGGAGACCACCCGGCCATTCTTGATTATGAATCGCTGGGTGAAATCGCACGCCTGTCCGTCCCGACCCCGGAACATTTTTTACCTTTGATCTATATTGCCGCCCTTCAGGGGGATCGTGAAACCGTCATGTTTCCGGTCGAAGGAATGGACTTGAAAGCCATTTCAATGCGCAGCGTGCAGATTTCATCTGATATTTAAGAATTGCGGTTGGGTCCGCCGAACTTGAAATCCTGAGGGAGCAATCCCGCACGGGTTCGGTTCCCGCCCCTCGCACCACTCTTCAGTGCCTGAAAACGTAACATCACAAGTAGAGGTTTTGATGAAACTTTCTGTGAAGTGGATCGTTTTCCTTCTGGTTCTCCAGCCCTCGACGGTATGGGCCGACGGGGTTAACTTTCCATCGGACACCTGGGGCATCAGCTTCGGCAATTCCAAACAGTTCACCGGCCTGCGTTTCAATATCGCGGACAAGGACGTCGAACAGGTCACCGGTCTGAATATGACACTCGGCGTTCCCCTGGAGGGGCGTCACTACACGAAACCCGCCGGAGAATTCAATGGACTCAATATCGGGTTGTTGGGGCCCCTCGGCAAACGGTTCAATGGGATTACCCTGGGCCCCCTGCTCATGGGGGCAGGGGACTTCAACGGAATCATGATCGCCGGAGGGGGTATGACGGCCGATGACCATTTACGGGGGCTGGCCGCGGGGCTGGTCCTGGTGGATGCACAGTTCGGCGCCATTGACGGCGTGGCCCTGGCAGGGTTCGGCGTTCGGGCGGACCGCCTGCGCGGAATTTCCATCGGCCTGGTCGGCAATCCGATCCACGAGGTCCATGGACTGGTTTTAGGAGCGTTCAATATCAATCGATCCGTCACCGGGATTCAGATCGGTTTGTTCAACAGCGCCGACCAGTTGAACGGGATTCAGATCGGCCTGGTCAATCACGCCGTGAACAACAGCGTTCCCTTCCAATACCTGCCTGTTTTTAACGCGCACTTTTCTTTTTAAGACGTTGATGCGATCCACCGGCCTTATTCAAAGTTTTAAAATTTGCCGCGGGCCTTGCCCGCCCAGCGTGACGCTGGACCCGGGCGAGCCCGATAGAGATGCGGATTTCCGCTGTTTTTTCCCCGTCTAAAATGGTTAAAATATTTATAGAAACCCAACAGCCATCGCTTAACCGAGATAATGAATTATGTTGAACTGGCTGCGAGACAAGCGTCGGGAGAAGATTCTGGCGGCGCCTTTTCCGGTTGAGTGGGAAGGGCTCATCCAAACCCATATCCCTTATTATCCATACCTCGATAATGAGGAACAGCAAAGTCTGCGGGATCTGGTCCAAATCTTCATCGCCGAGAAGCACTGGCTGGGCTGCAACGGCCTGGAGTTGACCGACGAAATGCACGTCGTCATCGCCGCCCATGCCTGTTTGATGATCCTCCAGTTGCCGGCCGATATTTACCGCCGGGTCGAATCCATTTATGTGTATCCGACCACGGTCATGACCCCCGAAAGAAAAGCCGGATTCTTTGAGGTCCACTGGGGCCCCGTGGAAGGCGCACAGCCCATCGAGGGCGAAGCTCATTACCGGGGCCCTGTCATCCTGGTCTGGGATGTGGTGAAAAGTGAAAGTCGGCATCCGGAGCACGGCCATAACGTTGTGTATCATGAATTCGCACATAAACTGGACATGCTCGACGGCAAAGCGGACGGTACGCCGCCTCTGGCTTCCGCAGAGGAATACCAGCGGTGGATCGATGTCTGTTCCCGGGAGTATCTCAAGCTGGGCCGCCAGGCGGAATTCGGCCGGGACACTTTTCTGGACAGTTATGGGGCCACTAACGAAGCGGAGTTTTTCGCCGTGGCCACGGAACACTTCTTTTGCCAGCCCCGGGAATTACAAGACCGGCATCCAGACCTGTATCAGGTGCTCAAGGAATTTTACCGGCAGGATCCCGCCCAGAGGGTCTTAAATGGTTAACTTCTCCCGCAGGTTGTTTCTGTTTGCCGGAGCCATCCGCTTCTAAAAAATTCCCATAGCCAGATGAAAAATTAAAAACCCGGCGCTGGTGAGGCCACCGATCACGGGCAGGATGAGGGGATAGCGCGGCGCGCCTTCCGGCGGTTCGGGGGTGCGGCGTTTGATCGCCACCAGGGACAGGTTCACCAGCGTGAAGATGATGAGGATGATACTGCTGGTGGCCTTGGCCAGCGTCACCAGCGGAAACCACAACGCCAGTATCAGAACCACCGCCGTCATCACCCCCGTCGATGGGAGCGGCGTTCGGGTTGCAGGATGGATGGCGGACAACCCGCGCGGCGCCTGGCCGGCCTCGGCCATACCGAAGGCCACGCGCGAAGCCATGATGATCTGCACCAGGGCGCCGTTCACGCCCGCCAGAATGCTGATCACGCCGATGGTTTTTTGCGTGCCCGGTCCCCACGAGGCCACCACTTCCGCCAGCGGCGTATGGCTGGTCCCCAATGGTTCCAGCGGCACGGACAGTACCGCCGCCATCGTCACCAAAAAATAAATGATTGCGGTTAACAATAAAGACAGGAGGATAGCAATCGGCAGATTGCGTCTCGGATTTTTCACTTCCTCGGCGACGTTCACCATATCCTCGAACCCGATGAACGAATAAAACGACAGGAACCCGCCGAGCAGGATGCCTTCCCACACGTCCAGAGAAAGGGGAGGAAGGATTTCCGGCAGGCGCTGGGGCAGATCCGCCAGATGCTCCCGCGCCACAAACAGCACGAACAGCAGTCCGCCGATTTCTATCACGGTAATGATGATGGCGGAGATCACCGATTCCATGATGCCCCAAGCGGCGATTCCACCCAGGATCAGTACCATGGTTACGATCGAAACCGTTGGCGGCAGGCCGGTCAAATCCTGAAGAAACCCGGCGATGGCGGTGGACAACGTGGCGGCGGAGACCACGCCGGTGGCTATCACCATCCACCCGACCGCCGCGCTCAGGTGCTCCCGCCGGAAAGCTTCCCGTACATAGAGGGCCTCCCCGGCGCTTTTCGGGAAGCGGGCGGACAGTTCCGCAAAACTGAAGGCGCTGAACAGGGCGACCAGCGCCGCGGTCATGAAAGCGAACGGGGTATACATGCCGGCATGGAGGGAGACCTTGCCGATCAGCGCGTAAAACCCTCCTCCGACGATGGTGCCCAATCCGTACAGGGTGAGCAGGGGCAGGGTCAGGCTTCGCCGAAGAATGGGGGCAGAGGAGTTTTGTTCCGATCTGCGGAAGCTGGTCATGGTGTAATTTAATGGATTCCGATATGTTCAGTAGGTCGGGGCCTTCTGAAAATACGGCCCGGATACTTTGGCTTGGGCCTGGGGATGCCCGGGCTTTTCGATCCCTGGCCCATTGTACTTTATTACTTTGGCCGAATATCGATAAATAGATCCATTGCCCGGGTATTCCCGAATCGGAAAGTCCTGAATTTAGTTAAATATGTGACTTTAAAAGAGTAATAGACGAAATGGAAAACAAAGGCAAGGGATGAGTTTGAAAATCGAAAGAATTAGAATTACCCTATTAGGGCAGGTTTGAATGGCAGGCAATGGCTATTAACTTAATTGATCAAATATCCCATAGGGGTGATTCGAGGGGATTTATTTTGGGAATTTTTATTTACATTTTCTATGCATGTAATTGTATTAGCCCGAATTTGACTGGGGTTTTTGGGATGGCCTCCTGGTTAATTGACGATTTTTATGTCTGATCGAAATGTAAAAATATTCAGCAGTTTGGGAGTCAGGGGAACCGCTGCCGTCGGCGTTATTGCCGTGGGGCTTCTGGTTGGGGCGATATGGGTGGTCAATACCTCCGGAAAAAACCGGGTGCTGGAAGAGTCATCGAAACTGATTGAGCAAACGGGTAACAGCGCGGTGGAAAGTCTGAGCGGGCGTTCCGCGGAAATCGCCGGCCTGGTGCGCACCCTGGCCACGATCACCGAAAACCTTCCAAAGAAATCTTCCGTTTATCATGAGGCCTTTCCAAAAATCTATGATTTCGACGGAGATTTAAAAATCGCCGGAGGAGGCATCTGGCCGGAGCCCAATCAATTTCAAAAAGACGTCGCGCGCCGGAGTTTTTTCTGGGGCCGGAACAAGGACGGCACGTTCCAATATTACGACGATTACAATGATCCCTCGGGCAGGGGATATCACCACGAGGAATGGTATGTGGTGGTCCGGTACATTGACCCCGGCCGTTGTTTCTGGAGCAAATCCTACATGGATCCCTACTCTTTCCAGCCGATGGTTACGTGTACGGTCGGAACATTTGACGGCCATCAATTGACCGGCACCGTGACGGTGGATTTGAAGTTGGAGGGAATCGAAGGGACTTTGCGAAAATTGCAGGAGAAGACCGGCGGGTACGCCATTCTGTTTGACCGCAACGGGAAATTCATCGCGTTTCCGGAAGCGGGCAATAAAGCCAAAGTGATTTCCACGGATGACCAGGGCAATCAATCCGAAGAATTTCTCACCGCCACGGAATTCGCGGCCCGGCAACCTCTTTTTAAGGCGATATCCGATGAAGTCACCCGGATGAATCAATTCATTCTGGAAAAAGCCCGATCCATGCCGGGCTATGATCCTGCCCTGGCGTCGAAAATCGACCGGGACAGTTATCAGATCAATCGCGAGGAGGCGGAATTTATTTCGGCTGTGGTGGTGGATCCGCTGAGGGACAGCACCCATCATTCCCGGTTATTCAAGCGGTTTGAGATAGCAAATGATTTCATCCTGGGTGAAAAATCTCTCGTCTTTTTATTTCACGTTCCGGAATCTTATTGGAAATTTGCCATTGTCAAACCGGTGTCGAAAACCACCACCGTCGCGTCCAGCCTCGTTCATTCGCTGGTTTCCAAGCTCGGCGCCCTGATTCTGATCCTGACGGGATTGGGTTATTGGATGTTGAGGCGGTTCGTCGTCAAACCCATTTTGAATATCACCCAATCGGTCCAGCATGTAGACAAAATGATTGCGGACGGCCGTTTTCAGGAAATAAAAACCCACCCGGTTAAAACCCATTCGAAAGATGAAATCGGCGTGCTTTCCGCTATTTTTGAAAACCTCTCGCGGGGGTTTGTGGAATCCCGGGAAGTCATCGAATTGCAGAATCGCGAGCTGGAACTCAAAATCGAGGAGCGAACCAGGAAGGTAACGGAGGTTGGGCGTGAACTGAAACAGAGCCAGCGTTTTTTGACAACGCTCATCAGGAATTTGAACGGCATGGTCTATCGATGCCGGAACGATTCCGATTGGACCCCGGAGTTTGTGAGTGAGGGCTCTGTGGAATTGACGGGCTATACCCCGGACCAATTTATGGTCGACCCGAAAATCTCGTTTGGCCAACAGGTGATTCTCCCGGAAGACCAGGAAAGAGTTTGGGAAGAGGTTCAGGAAGCCCTGGGCAGTCAATCTCCCTTTCAACTCAACTATCGTATTTTGACGGCGGACCGGAAAATAAAATGGGTTTGGGAACAGGGGCGGGGGGTGTTTCTCGAGGACGGCCGCCTGGAGGCGTTGGAAGGGATCGTCGTCGATATCACCAGGCAGAAAGAATCGGAGAACCAGCTTGAATATTATACTTCCGAACTGAAGAGGAGCAACGAGGATTTGGAGGAGTTTGCCTATATCGCCTCTCATGATTTGCAGGAGCCGTTACGGAAAATAACCACTTTCGGGGACCGATTGAAAACCAAATCCACTCAGTTGGATGCGGGGGGGAGGGATTATCTCCAGCGCATGCAAAATGCCGCTACCCGCATGCAGAAATTTATTGAAGACCTGTTGCAGTATTCCCGGGTCAGCAATGCCAGAACCTCTTTAAGGCAGGTGAATTTGAAAAAAATTGCGGGGGACGTGGCCGAGGATATGGCCTGGAACCTGAAAAAAATCAATGGGATCATCCAGATCGGGTCTTTGCCCACCCTGGAGGGTGACTACACCCAACTTTCCATTCTGTTTAAGAATATGATTTCCAACGCCATCAAATACCGCAGGGAGAATGTACCGCCTGTGGTCGAGGTGAGCAGTTCGTTTTGTGAGAAAACCCGGCGGTGGAGAATTGAGGTTTCGGATAACGGGATTGGAATTGACGATAAATTTTTCCGAAGAATCTTCAAGCCGTTTGAGCGGCTGCACGGGCGCGGGGACTTTGAGGGAACCGGGATCGGCCTCGCGGTTTGTGAAAAAATTGTAGCCCGGCACTACGGGGAAATCACCGTCCACAGTCATCCGGAAAACGGAACCACGTTCACCATTTGTCTGCCCGAAACCCAACCGGACAGAACTTACTGAAGTCTTCGCCCGGTCATCCCTTGGGCGGTTGCGTTTCAATAAAAAAGCACCCGGCTTTTGATAGGCCAGGTGCCTGAATCAGAATAGACGAACCCCTCTTAATCCAGCGGGTTAAATCATCCGGGATTAATTGCCGAACCAAGAGTTGGAAAAAACCCTTCGGCCAGGTAACACTCCAACCGGAGTGGGAAAAGAGTTCAACTATTTGGGAAGAACGTTGTAGGCTTGCGGACCTTTTTCTCCCACGTTCATTTCATATTCAACGGTCTGGCCCTGTTTCAACGTCTTGAACCCTTCCTGTTGAATCTGCGAGAAATGAACAAAGACGTCCTTGCCTTCATCCGTCTCGATGAAACCATAGCCCTTGCTGTTGTTGAACCACTTCACTTTTCCCTCTGCCATAACTAAACTCCCCCAAAGTAGAAATTGAAAGGCGTATCCTAACACAAGTCAGGAAATCTGCACAGTACGGACCCACCGTTAAAAGGGTGTGATGATTCAGGAAAGTCGAAAATCTCACGCGAAAATAATAGTAATCAATTGATTTCTAATGCGTTGTATGGTTTTCGATAGATGGAGGATCCGGTCAATAATTTGGGCGAATTCTGCGGTCCTGCGGTTAATTCAGGCTGGGAACCCGGTTTAATCCCAGAATATCGCAAACTTTCTGATCGATTTGCTCCTCCAATTCCCGTTCCCATTGCTGGAACCACCCCTCCGATTCCGTGCCCGGGAGGTCGGGTTGTAAAGAAGGGGATTCCAAAGTTCCTGGATCAGCGGTTTTTAACTTTTGAGCCATCGTTTCATCCTTTCCTGTTGCTGGCCGGTAAATGACTTATCGGACCTTTCGCCGGCCGGCTTAACCTTTTTTGAGTCATTTCGGATGAAATAAATTCTCCTGAATTTCCCCGAGTTAAAACGTCAGGGGGCATAAAATCATGAGGCGATGGGTTCCTTTGTTATATTAAAAAAATAAACCATTGAAACAAATGAGAGGTCTGGAAATGATGAAGAGAGAGCATTTATGGGTCGTCGTGATCTGTACGGTTTTGGGGATTGCGTTTCTGGTGGAACCGGCACTGGCGGGTCCCGGAGGAAAAATCGCCCGAGCGGTTTACGAGACCTTTTGGGGAAAAGTGATTTTATTTTTCCTGGTCCTGTTTTTCCTGCCTCTGATTTTGTATGTGGTCGCCAAGGAGTACCTGGCTCAGCGCAGGGCCCGGCGGGATCTGCGCTTCATGGCGAAGTATAGCGCTCTTTTCGATTGGATGAAGATTCGGGAGAGAGCCCTCGACTGTTTTTACCGCATTCACGATTCCTGGAGCAAGGAAGATATGGCGGAAGCCTCGAAATACATGACCGACTGGTATTGGCAGAACCAGCAATTGGTTTATCTGGACCGGTGGGAAAGGGAAGGGCTCGTCAATCACTGCAAGGTGAAGAAAATTAAAACCGTCCGGCCTCTGCTGTTTCTGCATCGCAATGACGAGGAGGAACATGAGGGGTCCATGGTGGTGATTGCCATGGAAGCCTATATGCAGGATTACCTGGCCCGGCGCGATTCCGGAGAGGTTGTGGAAGGCAGTAAAAAATTCAAGGATGTTGAAACCGTTTGGTCGTTCACCCTGATCGACGGCAGGTGGCGGGTTTCCAATATTGAGGAGGACACCTTCGCTATGGAGTATGCCCGGATGAGATCGGAATTGCCGAACATCGAGGAAACGCTGCTGGCCAAATCACGGGCCTGACCAGCTTTTTGCGCGATTCATAATTAATTTGTCAGAAGTGGAGGGCGTTATGCATTCTGAAAAGAGAATTTGCCGGACATCGATTTTGACCAGCCGGAGTTGGGTTGCCGGGTTAGCGCTCGCTTCCCTGGTTGGAGCCCTCGGCTGTTCCAGTGGTGTTCCGGAAAAAGAAGGTCTTTACGGTTCCGCGGAAACCGGTCGCGCGGAAACACAGGATCCAAATACCGTGGCCGTTCCCCATAAGCCGGGAAGCCCTTCCCCCTCCGCCGGTCAACCGGTGGTTTCCGATTCCCGCCAGCCCGCAGTTTCTCAGCCGTCCTATAGCAAGGAAGATCAGGCGGTGATTTTGCGGTATGCGGAGTGGGGACCCCGGGACAAGGCCAATCTCGAAAAAGTGTTGAAGTGGGTGGAACGGGCTGAAAAGCTCCCCTCCGCTCAGCGGACGATGGAAGATTATTTGATGTTATCCGCCCATTACTGGTTTAACGGCGATAAAAAGAAAGTGGTGCAATACGCCAATCAGGGAATCATGGCGAAATCGGACAACTCCAGGGTGAAAGCCTATATGTTCATTTACCTGGGTTACACCTACGAGGAAAAAAGCCCGACCATGGCCCTGTCTTACTTCCGCCAGGCTTCCCGAATCGCGCCGGAATTTTACCGTGGCCATTATGAGTGGGGTCGCATGGCTTACGCCAAGAGAGATTTTCCTCAGGCCGGCGCTTCCCTGAAGAAGGTTCTGGATTCAGGCCCGGACAACGCCGAAGTGTACGGCATGCTGGGTCAGATGTTTTATGGGATGGACCGGTATGAAGAGGCCGCGGAGTCCCTGGAAGCCGCCCTCAACCAGGGCGCCAACGCCCCCTGGATCTATCTCAAACTGGCCAATACCTATTTTTACGGCCTGAAGCTAAGAAAAAAAGCCGAACCGTATTATAAGGAAGCGGTGGCCAAAGGAAACTCCGACCCGGCCGCGCATTATGGAATGGCGCTTTACTATCGCTTCCGCAGCAAATACGATCTCGCCGAAGAGGAATTGGAAAAAGCTCATGCCCTGGATCACACCAACCCGAAATACAAACGGGAAATCAAGGATATGGGGGAAGAGAAAAAGGAAGTGCAGGCCGGTCAGGCGAAGCTTCTTGAGGTCATCAAGAAAAAGCCGGACGAACCCGATCCTGTGATCCGGCTGGGGCGGTTTTATTTGCGTTGGCAAAAGTTTGACCTGGCGGAAGCGCAATTTAAACTGGCCGTCAAAATGAAACCCAAGGATGTTCAATATGCCAACATTCTGGGATGGTTTTATTTCAACGACCGAAAATGGCAAAAAGCCGAAGAGGCGTTTTCCGCGGGCCTGCAAACCGATCCAAAAAATACGGAAGCCCTGTTTGGGTTGGGTCAGGCTTATGAGGAGCAAAAACAATACAAAAAAGCCGCCTCCCAATACACACAGATCCTTTCCCTGGATCCCAAACACGAGGAAGCCCAAACCCGCCTCACCCGCCTGAAGGATTCTGGTAAACTGGTGCCCGTGGTGGAAGTCGAAAACAAACCCGCGGCTGCCGGCAGTCAAAAGAATCTGGCTGAAACCGTTAAAAGCCCGGTTGCGGGTACCCCCTAACCTGCGGTCGGCTTTTAAAACAGGGAATCTGCGGGTAGCCATTCAGCCGGCCGGGCAGTGCGCCCGGCGACACCCGGAGCCGTGATCCGTCAGCAAATTCCTTCCCCTGGAAAGGGGCTGTCATGCACTTCTCGATTGGAAACCGGAGTTATTCGCCTCAGCGCATTTTCTGCATCGGGAAGAATTACGCCGAACATGTGAAAGAGTTGGGGGGCCGGCCGCCCGGGCGGCCGGTGGTGTTCATGAAACCCGCCACCAGTCTGGTGCCGCCGGGCGGGACGATTCGCCTGCCCGGCCATGGGGACGAACTGCACCACGAAGTGGAAGTGGTGGTCCTCCTCGGACGGGCGGGAAAAACCATTCCCGCACAGGACGCGCCTTCCCATATTGCGGGGCTGACGCTCGGCCTGGATCTTACCCTGCGCGACGTGCAGTCGAAGCTCAAACAAAAAGGTCACCCCTGGGAGATTTCCAAAGCATTTGATCAAAGTGCGCCGATCGGCAACCCGGTGTCGATGGAGATCGATATCCCTCTCAACGACATCTCCTTTGAATGCCGGGTCAACGGCGCCCTCCGCCAATCCGGCAATACCCGCGACATGCTGTATTCCATTCCTTATCTGATCCATTACCTGAGCGGTATCTGGCAATTGTTGGAAGGCGATTTAATTTATACCGGTACCCCCGCCGGCTATTACGGCCCCGNNCCGGTACCCCCGCCGGCGTCGGGCCGTTGATTTCCGGCGATCAAATTGAAGTGCACAGCGATTCCCTCGGCACCTTCGCCTGGCCGCTCCGCGCGGGGCGAACTCTTTAAAACCCTCTTTAAATATATGCCCCCGCCTCCCTTCACTGGAAGAAGTATAACCCATTGTAATAAAAGCGCTAATTGGTAGGCCGGAGCGCCGGGAGGTGTGGCTGGCGAATTGGGAACGCGCTTGGTATACTTCCGGAATGACACATAACTCTAAGGAAAGGCGGCGGCGATGAACAGGCTATGGATTTTATCGGCAGGTTTACTGTTATTGAGCGGCTGGCTGACCAGCGCCTGGGCGCATGGTCCTCAGGGCTTTCGATCCAGCCAGCGCGGATTTCACGCGGGAAAAACTTATCAACGGCCGCGGCCGTTTCAACTGCGCCGTGCTCCCCGGGCCATACATCAGGGNNCCGGCTATTACGGTCCCGGCAACAACGGATTGCCCGCACGTTACCGTGCCCCCTCCGGCTATTACGGTCCCGGCAACAACGGATTGCCCGCACGTTACCGTGCCCCCTCCGGCTATTACGGCCCCGGCGACAACGGATTGCCCCGCATTCAGTCGGGTGTCCTGCTGAGTAAACCCGGGCCTCTGCAAACCCGCAGTTTCACCCGGCCGCTGGGGAAAAGATCTTCTTCCTCGTACGGGCCCATTTACCCAAAAAGTGTGCCGCCGGGAAACCAATTCTCCAACCCGAAGTTGCCGTGGTTTTATTATGGCCATGGCGATGCGCAGAATTTCAGAGGCGGTTTCCGATAAACGCCTATCTTTATCGACAGCCGGTGGGCCTGGAACAGGGCTTGCCGGCTGGCGGGGAAGTTATGATCACTCTGCGAAAATCAGCTGACCGCGGCCGGGTGGAGGCCGGATGGCTCAAGGCCCGTCATTCTTTTTCTTTCGGCCAATATTATGATCCGGCTCACATGGGTTTCCGATCCCTGCGGGTCATCAACGAAGACAACATCCAACCCTCCACCGGGTTCGATACCCATCCCCACCGGGATATGGAGATCGTCACCTATATTTACCGTGGGGGCATTCGCCATAAGGACAGCATGGGCCACGAGGGCGTGGTCCGCGCCGGCCAGGTTCAGCGTATGAGCGCCGGCAGCGGAGTCCTGCACAGCGAGCATAACGCGTCCGACAGCGAACCCCTGCAATTGCTTCAAATCTGGATTGAACCGCGCGACCGCGGTATTCCTCCCGAATATGAGCAAATGGATCTTCCGGAGACGGAGCGGTTGAATCGGTGGAAAATGGTGGTTTCGCCCGACGGCCGGGCCGGGTCCATGAAAATCCATCAGAATGTTTTTTTATATGCCTCTTTAATGGAACCGGAAAAGGTATTGAATCACACCCTGGCGGAAGGACGTCACGCCTGGGTGCAGGTGGTGCGCGGTTCCCTTAAGCTGAACGGCCACTTCCTGGATTCCGGCGATGGGGCCTCCATGGCCCAAGAGAAAGAAATTCGAATCGCGGCCCAGTCGCCGGCAGAATTGCTCCTGTTCGATTTGGAGTAAATTTCACTCATTCCCATACCTCCCTCAGCCCTGAATTCCGACCCGGAATAATTCCCGATTCCTGACACAAATTGTCAGTTGTTGTAAATATTATTACGAATTTTGGCGGTTTTAACAAACTGTCGGTAACCAGCCGTTTTTCAAAAGTTTTAATAGCAAATATCCAGATTTTCATATAACCATTTTTGACCGTTGACCAAGATTTTGTACATTTACAGTAACGCACCATTTGTATGAATCTCTAAGTCATTAAAAAACAAGGATTAAAAATATTTTTCTGTTTTATGAAAAAAGGCACGGTGTTTGCTTTGAATATAGCATCCATAAAGAAAATACCGGGGTTTCGGGAAGACCCCTCTTTAACATTCCCCCCAACTTTTAGTGGGGTCTTCTCGGACCGGTTATTTTGCGTCAGGAAATTAACGTGGAACGTATGAGGAGGTAAACATGTTTTACCAAGTTCGAATTAAAAAACCTGATGGTACTGTTAAGAAAGTTATTTCCGAAAAGAAATTAAATCGTATTCACTGGAACAATTTTCAGAAAAGTGAAGAAGAAATTGGTTTGGTAACGGCTTCCAAACAGCAGGTTCCGACCTGGGTGAAGCAGAAATTGGATTTGGAATATCCGGATATTCTTTCAGACAACCTCAATTACAGCGGTTGATCTGAATCAAAAGGACAAAGGCCCTTTTTTGATTCCCCCTTGCGGGGCGAATTCTCAGCGAGAACAATACCCTCCCTTAGGTTTCTCCAGTGGGCGATCCCCGGTGACGGGGATTTTTTTTGAGACCCCTTTTCCCGGGTTATCCCGGAAAAACCCTGTATTTATGTCTCCCTGGCTATAGCCGAAAACCGGGGTGAGTCCAGCCC
>JABAHQ010002879.1_pt1 | contig 54761 bp, 63 predicted proteins | sample 7062091 | NCBI WGS metagenome assembly JABAHQ01 (sample SAMN14534359, study PRJNA622989) | marine sediment metagenome | biome: marine biome [ENVO:00000428]; feature: marine pelagic biome [ENVO:01000023]; material: deep marine sediment [ENVO:00002113] | place: India: Gulf of Kutch | collected...
CTTGTATCTGAATTTAGGCCAGTAGCTCAACGAGCAGAGCCCGAGAAGATGGCAAATAAGCAGAGAATCCGGATCCGGCTGAAGTCGTTCGACTACCGCCTGATCGACAAGTCCGCCGCGGAGATCGTGGAGACGGCCAAGCGCACCGGTGCACAGGTCAAGGGGCCCATACCCTTACCGACAAAAAGGGAGCGCTTCACTGTGTTGATCTCCCCGCATGTCAACAAGGACGCGCGGGATCAATATGAGCTGCGTACGCACAAGAGGCTAATGGATATCGTTGAGCCCACCGACAAGACGGTGGATGCATTGATGAAGTTGGATTTGGCCGCCGGCGTTGACGTACAGATTAAGCTGGGCTAGTTGCAGCGCCAGGCGAGGCGGCGCACGCCGCGATCGGAGTAAGAGATGGCTATCGGAATAATCGGTCATAAGGCAGGTATGACCCGTGTCTTTACGGATGCCGGTGTGTCCGTGCCGGTTACGGTCATTGTCGTCGACCCCAACCGAGTCACGCAGCTGAAGGGCGCCGACACAGATGGATACCGTGCCGTGCAGGTGACCGCCGGCGTCAAGCGTGCCTCGCTGGTGAACCGGCCGCAGGCCGGGCACCTGGCCAAGGCGGGTGTGGAGGCTGGTCGAGGGCTTTGGGAATTTCGCCTCGACGACGGCGAGGGCGAGGACCTGTCCGTTGGCGCCGAGCTCAAGGTCGACGTCTTCGAGACCGGCCAGAAGGTGGACGTCTCCGGCATCTCCATCGGAAAGGGCTTTGCCGGAAACGTCAAACGCCACAACTTCCGGACCCAGGACGCGAGTCACGGCAATTCGTTGGCGCACCGTGCGCCGGGTTCGATCGGCCAGTGTCAAACGCCGGGCCGGGTGTTCAAGGGCAAGAAGATGGCCGGGCACATGGGCAATCAGAGGCGCACCACCCAGAACCTGGAGGTCGTGCGCGTGGACGCGGAGCGCAACCTTCTGCTGGTCAAGGGCGCCGTCCCGGGGGCGCGCGGCGGCGACGTGATCGTGCGCCCGGCGGTGAAGGCCTGATCTAGGAGTTGGTGATGGAGCTGCAGCTTGCAAATGGCGATGGGGTGCCGGTGTCCGATGCCGCGTTCGGCCGTGAGTTCAAAGAGGGTCTGATTCATCAGGTGGTCACAGCGTACCTGGCAGGCGCGCGCGCGGGCACCAAGTCCCAGAAGAACCGCGCCGCGGTGCGCGGCGGCGGCGCAAAACCCTGGCGGCAGAAGGGGACCGGGCGTGCGCGCGCCGGCAGCATCCGCAGCCCGCTGTGGCGCGGCGGCGGCAAGATTTTCGCGGCCTCCACGAGAGACCATTCGCAGAAGGTCAACAAGAAGGCATACCGTGCGGCAATGAGCTCGATTCTGTCCGAGCTGGCGCGCCAGAACCGACTGACGGCTATAGCGAGCATTGACGTAGAGAACCCCAAGACCAAGGAGCTGGCCGTCACGCTGAAGGGGCTGGGTTTGAAGCGCGGGCTGATTGTCGTCGATGCCGGGACCGAAAACCTGTATCTGGCGGCGCGCAACCTGCCAGCGGTGGATGTGATGGATGTCACCGAGATCAATCCGGTGAGTCTTGTCGGCGCGGAAAGGGTTTTGATGACGGTCTCCGCCGTCAAGAAGGTAGAGGAGTGGCTGGGATGAATCAGGCGCGTTTGATGCAGGTGCTGCTGTCTCCGCATATCTCCGAGAAGACGACCCGTGTCGGTGACGACAACAATCAGGTCGTATTCAAGGTCCGTGCCGATGCCGCCAAGCCCGAGATCAAGAAGGCGGTAGAGACGCTGTTCAATGTAAAGGTGATCGGTGTACAGGTGGTGAACATGAAGGGGAAGCGCAAGCGCTTCGGCCACATGGAGGGGCGCCGATCCGACTGGAAGAAGGCCTACGTGCGGTTGGCCGAGGGGAACGAGATCGATTTCCTCGGTGAGTCGGCCTGAAGGGCCACAGCGAACGCACGACAAGGTATATGGCAGATTGAGGCGGCCTAACAATGTCGATAGTCAAGGCGAAACCCACATCCCCGGGCCGTAGAGGAGCGGTAAAGGTCGTGACCCCCGGCCTGCATAGGGGCGACCCCTATGCTCCGCTGGTGGAAAAAAAGACCAAGACCGGCGGGCGCAACGGCGCGGGGCGCATCACGACACGCCACCGCGGCGGCGGGCACAAGCAGCGCTACCGCATGGTGGATTTCAGGCGTGAGAAGGATGGCGTCCCGGCGCACGTCGAGCGGATCGAGTACGATCCCAACCGCACGGCCAACATCGCGCTGCTCCTTTATGCGGATGGAGAGCGGCGCTATATCATCGCGCCGCGAGGGGTGCAGCCGCGAGACCAGGTACAATCGGGCTCCGATGCAGGCATCAAGCCCGGCAACACGCTTCCTCTGCGCAATATCCCGGTGGGCACTGTTGTCCACTGTGTCGAGATGAAGCCGGGGAAGGGAGCGCAGCTTGCGCGCAGCGCAGGTGCCAGCGTGCAGATCGTGGCGCGCGAAGGCGCCTACGCGACCCTCCGTCTGCGCTCGGGTGAGATGCGCAGGATCCTGGCCGACTGTAAGGCCACCGTCGGAGAGGTCGGCAACGCCGAGCACAGCCTATGCAAGCTGGGCAAGGCCGGCGCCAAGCGCTGGCAGGGTATACGTCCCACTGTGCGCGGTGTCGCCATGAACCCCGTAGATCACCCGCACGGCGGCGGCGAGGGGCGTACGTCCGGCGGCCGTCATCCAGTGACGCCTTGGGGCGTCCCGACCAAGGGGTACAAGACCCGGACCAACAAGCGTACGGACGCAATGATTGCACGTCGGCGCAAGGGTTCGTAGTGGGCTAACCAGGTATTTGGAAACAGAGGAAAGCATTCGTGCCACGTTCGATACGCAAAGGCCCGTTCATCGACTCGCACCTTGCCAAGAAGGTCGATGAGGCGGTTGTGTCGGGTAGCAAGAGGCCGATCAAGACCTGGTCGCGCCGGTCCATGATCCTGCCGAACATGGTGGGCCTGACCATTGCCGTGCACAACGGGAGGCAGCATGTCCCGGTACTGATCTCCGAGAACATGGTGGGTCACAAGCTCGGCGAGTTCGCGGCCACCCGCACGTTCAAGGGTCACGCGGCCGCGCGCAAGGCGAGGTAGACGAGGTAGTCGACAATGACGACGTCAGCAAAGCATCGGTATGCACGCATCTCGGCGCAGAAATGCCGGCTAATGGCAGACCAGATCCGTGGTCTGCCCGTCGAGCAGGCGCTCAACGTGTTGACGTTCACGAACAAGAAGGCCGCTGGGACGGTCAAGAAGGTGCTGGAGTCGGCAGTCGCCAACGCCGAGCACAATGACGGTGCCGACATCGACGAGCTCAAAGTCGCGCGTATCACAGTGGATCAGGGGCCGACGTACAAGCGGTGGCAGGCACGGGCCAAAGGGCGCGGGACGCCGGTACTCAAGCCGACCAGCCACATCACGGTGACGGTGAGCGAGAAATGAGGACCGAGGAACAGCGGTGCAGCGTTCGCCTTCGGCATTGAAACGCTAAGCGAGGACCTATGGGACAGAAAGTACATCCGACCGGAATTCGTCTTGGAATCGCCAAGGATTGGGCATCCAAATGGTATGCCGACTCCCGGGGCTTTGCGGATTACCTCGAGCAGGATATCCGAGTGCGGGAATTTCTCAAGAAGAAGCTTCACCAGGCGTCAGTGAGTCGGATCCAGATCGAACGTCCGGCGCGGGCCGCGCACCTGACGATCCACACCGCGCGTCCCGGCATCGTGATCGGAAAAAAGGGCGAGGATATCGAGGCACTGCGCAAGCAGCTGACCCAGATGATGGGGGTGCCGGTATCGGTAAACATCGAGGAGATTCGTAAGCCCGAGCTGGATGCACTGCTGGTGGCCGAGAGCGTAGCCCAGCAGCTTGAGCGCCGCATCATGTTCCGCCGCGCTATGCGCCGTGCCGTCACGAACGCCATGCGCCTGGGTGCGCAGGGAATCAAGATCAATGTTGCCGGACGTCTCAACGGGGCCGAGATCGCGCGCAGCGAGTGGTATCGCGAAGGTCGCGTGCCCTTGCACACGCTGCGGGCCGATATCGACTATGGACTGGCCGAGGCGCGCACCACCTATGGCGTAATCGGCGTCAAGGTCTGGGTATTCAAGGGCGAGGTGTTTGACCTCGAAGCCAAACCCGAAGAAGCAGTGAGCGGCAAGAAGGCCGCCGGCGCGTAGTACAGGAGGCACGATCACATGTTACAGCCAAAGCGCACAAAGTTTCGTAAGCAGCAGAAAGGCCGCAATCGCGGGCTTGCGTTGCGCGGCGGCAAAGCCAGTTTCGGGGAGTACGCGCTAAAGGCCGTCGACCGGGGGCGTGTGACCGCGCGCCAGATCGAGGCCGCACGCCGCGCCATGACGCGCCACATCAAGCGCGGCGGCAAGATCTGGATTCGCGTTTTTCCCGACACGCCGGTGACGAAGAAGCCCCTGGAGGTGAGGCAGGGCAAGGGCAAAGGCAACGTCGAATACTGGGTCGCCAAGGTCCAACCGGGACGCGTCCTATATGAGATGGAGGGGGTGTCCGAAGAGGTGGCGCGCGAGGCCTTTCGTCTGGCCGCTGCCAAGCTTCCGGTCAAGACGGTGTTTGTTAGCCGCACGGTGATGTGATGAACGCGAACGAGCTTCGAAAAAAAGCGGTAAACGAGCTGCGGTCGGAGCTGACCGCACTGCTGCGCGAGCAGTTCAATCTGCGCATGCAACAAGGCACGGGGCAGCTCTCGCGTCCGGACCAGCTCAAGAAGGTACGGCGCAACATCGCCCGCGTACAGACGATTCTGAGCGAAAAGACACGTGCAGGTGATGCGTCATGAATGAGCAGAACAAGACCGCGAAGGCGTCGAACACCGTCACCGGACGAGTGGTTAGCGCCAAGGCTGACCGGACAATTACCGTGTTGCTCGAGCGCCGCGTGAAGCATCCGCTGTACGGAAAGTTCGTTCGCCGCTCGACCAAGGTACACGCGCACGACGAGAGTAACAAGTGCAAGGAGGGCGATACAGTTGTCGTCCAGCAGTGTCGGCCGGTGTCGAAGACGAAGACATGGCGACTGGTAAAGATATTGGAGCGGGCAGGGGCTTGATCCTCGCCCTCGGCGACGAGACAAGCGGGCTGCAGGATCAACGAATACGGTGTCTGGAAATAAGTCATGATTCAGATGCAGACAGTGCTGGATGTGGCCGACAACAGCGGGGCACGCCAGGTGCAGTGCATCAAGGTGCTCGGCGGATCGCAGCGGCGTTATGCCGGGATCGGCGACATCATCAAGGTGAGCGTCAAGGACGCGATCCCGCGCGGCCGCGTGAAGAAGGGCGAGGTCTACAACGCCGTCGTTGTGCGCAGCCGCAAGGGTGTGCGGCGTCCCGATGGCTCATTGATTCGCTTCGACAGCAACGCCGCGGTATTGCTGAACAATCAGCTGCAGCCGGTGGGAACGCGCATCTTCGGTCCGGTGACCCGGGAGTTGCGGACGGAGCGGTTCATGAAGATCGTTTCCCTTGCGCCGGAAGTGCTTTGAGCGGGGAGTCGTTATGCGCAAGATCAGGAAAGGCGATGAAGTCATCGTGATTGCTGGCAAAGACAAGGGTCGGCGCGGCACGGTTCTGCGCGCAATGCCGGACGACAGGGTCATCGTCGAAAACATCAATGTGGCGAAGAAGCACCAGCGACCCGATCCGAACCGCGGCATTGGCGGGGGGATTGTCGAAAAGGAGATGCCGATCCACGCGTCCAACGTTATGCTCTACAACCCCGCGACAGACAAGGGTGACCGCGTAGGAGTTCGAGTGCTCGAGGACGGCCGCAGGGTACGCTATTTCAAGTCCAACGGCGAAGTATTGGACACCTGATTGTTGGAGCTCAGCAATGGCTAGGTTGCAGGAATTCTATAGGACCGAGGTCACCAGGCGGCTCCAGGAGCAGTTTGGCTATGCCAACGTAATGGCCGTTCCCCGGATTAGCAAGATCACCGTCAATATGGGGGTCGGCGAGGCCGTGGGCGACAAGAAGGTTCTCGAGCACGCGATGGGCGACCTGGCGACAATCGCCGGCCAGAAACCCATCGTGACGCGCGCGCGCAAGTCAATTGCCGGGTTCAAGATCCGAGAAGGTTGGCCAATTGGCTGCAAGGCGACGTTGCGCCGCGAGCGCATGTACGAGTTCCTCGACCGCTTGATCAATATTGCCATTCCGCGGATCCGGGACTTTCGGGGCATGAGCCCAAAGTCGTTCGACGGTCGTGGCAACTACAATATGGGTGTGCGGGAGCAAATCATCTTCCCGGAGATAGAATACGACAAGATCGATGCGTTGCGGGGGATGGATATCACAATCACCACGACGGCGCGTACGGACGAGGAAGGCAAGGCGCTGTTGACGGCGTTCAATTTCCCATTCAGGACCTGAGGTAGATTGCGATGGCGAAGACCTGCATGATAGAGCGTGACAAAAAGCGTGAGCGTACAGTGAAAAAATTTGCCGCCAAGCGCGCCGAGCTCAAGGCTATTATCAACAGCCCGTCGGCCAGCGAGGAGCAACGAACGGAGGCGATGCGCAGGCTGCACGCCTTGCCCCGTGACGCCAGCCCTACCCGACTGCGCAACCGTTGCCGGCTGACCGGTAGGCCGCACGGCTACTACCGCAAGTTTGGTCTAGGCCGCAACAAGCTGCGAGAGGCCACCATGCGTGGAGACGTACCGGGCCTGCGCAAGGCGAGTTGGTAAGGATAAGTGGGCAGTGAACAGTTCGCAGTAGACAGGGAATGCGGGCGCGGTGCACCGATTATGGCTGGGCGGAACTGGCGCTGGAGCAAGAGGGTTTGGCGACGATTTTGTTGGATTTGTGCGGCACCAGGAGCGGACGGTAACGGGGTATATGCGACCTCGTTGAGCCGCTCTGTAGGCTGCAAACTGTAGACTGGGAACTATGTCATGAGTATGAGTGATCCGATCGCAGATCTGCTGACACGTCTTCGCAACGGCCAGACTGCAAAAAAAGTCGAAGTGAGCATCCCTTCTTCAAGGCTCAAGGCGGAGATTGCCCGGGTCCTCAAGGAGGAGGGCTATATCGACGACTACGTGATCAGTCAGGGTGCCAAGCCGGAGTTGACGATCAGGTTGCGGTACTACGAGGGCAAACCGGTCATTGAGCATATCCAGCGCGCGAGCCGTCCCGGCCTCCGCATCTTCAAAGGCAAGGGTGAGCTTCCGAAGGTCAATGGCGGGCTGGGTATTGCGATCATCTCGACCTCGGGGGGCGTGATGACGGACCGTGCTGCACGTTCGGCTGGCCAGGGAGGCGAGGTCATTTGTACGGTTTCGTAGGTAGGTAGGCGGCTATGTCCAGAGTTGCGAACAACCCGATATCGCTCCCCGCGGGCGTTGAGGCGGCGATAGAGGGCGGCACGGTCACGGTCAAAGGGACCAAGGGAACCATGTCGCTTGATATACATCCTATCGTCGAGATTACCCGAGACGATGGCAAGTTGCGGTTCGCGCCTCGCAACAGGTCGCGGGCGGCAAACGCAATGGCCGGCACGATGCGCTCGGTGGTGAATGGGATGGTAGTAGGAGTGAGCCAGGGTTTCGAGAGGCGCCTCGAGCTGCGCGGGGTGGGCTATCGGGCCCAGATCCAGGGGCAGGTCCTGAATCTCACGGTAGGGCTGTCGCATCCCGTTAACTTTGCGGTGCCCGAAGGGGTCACCATCGAAACCCCAGGTCCGACGGAGATCGTAGTCAAGGGAATCAACAAGCAGCAGGTGGGCCAGGTGGCGGCGGTGATCCGAGCGTCCCGGCCGCCTGAGCCCTACAAGGGCAAGGGGATCCGCTACGCGGATGAACAGCTCGTCCTCAAAGAGGCGAAAAAGAAGTAGGATTTATGGGGATGGACAAGAAGGATACACGTCTACGCCGCGCGCGCCGCACCCGTGCCAGGATTCGGGAGCTGGGCGCACACCGTTTGACCGTACACCGTACACCGCGGCACATTTACGCGCAGGTGATTTCGCCGGATGGAGCACGAGTGATCGCAGCGGCGAGCACCGTGCAGAAGGAACTGCGGGAAGGTTTGCAGTCCACCGGCAACGCCGAAGCGGCTGCGGCCGTGGGGCGAGTGATTGCGGACAAGGCCAAGGCGGCAGGTATTACCCGAGTGGCGTTTGACCGTTCGGGTTTCAAGTATCACGGGCGTATCAAGGCACTTGCCGATGCGGCCCGCGAAAACGGTCTCGACTTGTAAAGGTTAGTCATGGCGACGACAGAACAGAGCTCAGGCGACGGCCTGCTCGAAAAACTGGTCACCGTCAACCGAGTGGCCAAAGTGGTCAAGGGTGGCCGGCAATTCGGCTTTACGGCGCTCACGGTGGTGGGTGACGGGAACGGAAAGGTCGGGCTTGGCTACGGGAAGGCCCGCGAGGTACCGCTCGCCATCCAGAAGGCGATGGAAAAGGCGCGCAAGAACATGCACAAGGTCCACCTGAACGAGGGGACGCTGCAGTATGCCGTCACGGCCCGGCACGGGGCCAGCGAGGTCTTCATGCAGCCGGCCTCCGAGGGTACCGGTATTATTGCCGGCGGTGCGATGCGTGCCGTGTTCGAGGTGGTGGGTGTGCACAACGTGCTGGCAAAGTGCCACGGGTCGCGCAACCCGGTCAATATCGTGCGCGCCACCATCCGCGGTCTCACCGAGATGCGTTCGCCGCAGCAGGTGGCGGCAAAACGCGGCAAGAAGGTCGAGCAAATAGTGGGTTGAGAACCATGGACGATACCAGGAAATTGAGGGTAACGCTGGTCAAGAGCCCGTCGGGCCGGCTCAACAATCACCAGGCGTCCGTGCGTGGTCTGGGGCTGCGGCGCATCCATCAGAGTGTCGTCGTGGACGACACCCCGGAGAATCGCGGCATGATCAACAGGGCCGAATACATGCTGAAGGTCGAGGAAGTCTGATATGCGCCTGAATTCCATCAAGCCGTCCCGCGGCAGCAGGGCTGAGGGCAAACGCGTGGGCCGCGGCGTGGGCTCGGGCCTCGGCAAGACCGGCGGGCGCGGGCACAAGGGTCAGCGCTCGCGCTCGGGCGGGTATCACAAGGTGGGCTTCGAAGGCGGCCAGATGCCGTTGCAGCGGCGCCTGCCGAAGTTCGGATTCCGCTCGCGCTCGGCGCGTTTTTGTGCCGAGCTGCGCCTGCATGAGCTCACCAAGGCCGGGACCGAGATCGTGGACATGGCGGCGCTCAAGGCGACGAATCTGGTGCCCCAGCATGTCAAGCGAGTGAAGGTGATCGCCTCGGGCAAGATCGAGGCACCGGTCACGGTGCGTGGCATCGCCGTCACCAAGGGGGCGCGTGCCGCCATCGAGGCGGCCGGCGGCAAGGTCGAGGATTAAGTGGCCAAGGGACCAGCCAATCTACCGGGCGGTCTGGGCGACATCGGCAAGCTCAAGGAGCTGCGCCAGCGCCTGTTTTTCGTCCTGGGCGCCTTTTTTGTCTTTCGGATCGGCACCTTCATCCCGGTGCCGGGCATCGATCCGGAGGCCATGGCCCGGCTGTTCGAGCAGCAACGCGGCACCATTCTGGGCATGTTCAACATGTTCGGGGGCGGGGCCCTGGAACGCATGTCGTTGTTTGCCTTGGGGATCATGCCTTACATCTCGGCCTCCATCATTATGCAGCTATTGTCGGTGGTGGTACCCACCCTCGAGCAGCTAAAGAAGGAGGGCGAGGCGGGACGGCGCAAGATCACCCAGTATACGCGCTATGGCACGGTGTTCCTGGCGACATTCCAGGCCATCGGGGTGGCCATAAGCCTGTATCGCCAGGAGGGTCTGGTCACCATCGGACAGTACAATTTCTACTTCGTCGCGGTGGTGACCCTGGTTACGGGAACCATGTTTTTGATGTGGCTGGGCGAGCAGATCACGGAACGGGGCATCGGCAACGGGATCTCGCTGATCATCTTCGCCGGCATCGTGGCCGGTCTGCCCAGCGCGATCGGGGGAACCCTCGATCAGGTGCGCACCGGCGAGATGGGCATTTTCACGCTGCTAATCCTGTTCGCCCTGGCCATCGGGGTGATCGCCTTCGTGGTTTTCGTGGAGCGCGGGCAGCGGCGGATCACGGTCAACTACGCAAAGCGCCAGCAGGGTCGCAAGATGTACGCCGCGCAGAGCAGCCACCTGCCGTTGAAGCTGAACATGTCGGGCGTGATCCCGCCGATCTTCGCCTCCAGTCTCATCCTGTTTCCCGCAACGCTGGGACAGTGGTTCGGGCAGGGCGCGGAGGGGGCGCTGGGCTGGATGGGAGACATCGCCCAGCTCCTGAGCCCGGGTCAGCCGCTGTACGTGCTGTTGTATGCTCTGTTGATCATCTTCTTCTGTTTTTTCTATACGGCGCTGGTGTTCAACTCGCGGGAGACGGCTGAAAACCTGAAGAAATCGGGGGCCTTCATCCCGGGGATCCGGCCCGGCGAGCAGACCGCCCGCTACATCGATGGGGTGCTGACCCGCTTGACGACGGCCGGTGCCATCTACATCACGCTGGTGTGCCTGCTGCCTGAGTTCCTGATCCTGTACTGGGACGTGCCGTTCTATTTCGGGGGCACCTCCCTGTTGATCATCGTGGTGGTGGTCATGGACTTCATGGCCCAGATGCAGGCCCACCTGATGTCCCATCAGTACGAGGGCCTGATGAAAAAGTCCGGCCTGAAGAGCTACGGCCGCAGCGGTATTGTACGGTAGGTATCGCAAAATCAGCTAGTTAGGGCGAGACCGGTCGCCCGGTGGAGACAAATCATGAAAGTACGCGCATCGGTGAAGAAGATCTGCCGCCACTGCAAGATCATCCGCCGCAATGGGGTGGTGCGGGTGATCTGCTCGGACGCGCGCCACAAGCAGCGCCAGGGTTGAGCCCGGGCGCTGCAGTTTAACTTTTCAGCGATTTAGGCTAGAATTTCCCGTTTTCCGCGCACGCCAGGAGCAGGAGAGACATCCAAATGGCCCGAATAGCCGGCGTCAATATCCCGGACCACAAGCACGCGGTGGTCTCCCTTACCTCGATCTACGGGATCGGGCGGCGCCTGGCGTCCGACATCTGCGCCGCCGCGGGCGTAGAGGTCTCCACGAAGGTCAAGGATCTAACGGAGGGAGAGCTGGAGCGGCTGCGCAGCGAGGTCGGAAAATACACCATCGAGGGCGATCTGCGCCGCGAGGTGTCCATGAACATCAAGCGCCTGATGGACCTGGGCTCGTATCGCGGATTGCGCCACCGCAGGGGGCTGCCGGTCCGCGGGCAGCGCACACGAACCAACGCGCGCACCCGCAAGGGGCCGCGCAAGCCGATCCGCAAATAGGGTGCTACGGATGGCGTGCCCCCGTGCCGCTGTCACTTTGGTCAAGAGACGAATCAAGGTTAGACGAACATGGCAAAAACGCCGACGCGTTCACGCAAGAAGGTGAAGAAGAGCGTTGTGGATGGCATCGCCCACATTCACGCCTCGTTCAACAACACCATCATCACCATCACCGACCGCCAGGGCAATACTCTGGCTTGGGCAACAGCCGGCGGCTCGGGGTTCCGCGGATCGCGCAAGAGCACGCCGTTCGCTGCCCAAGTGGCGGCCGATCGCGCGGGGTCCGCGGTTCAGGAACACGGGATGAAGAACATCGAGGTGATGGTCAACGGCCCCGGGCCGGGTCGGGAATCGGCCGTACGCGCATTGAACGCCTGTGGGCTCAAGGTTACCAACATCACGGATGTCACGCCGATTCCGCACAACGGCTGCCGTCCACCCAAGAGACGTCGTGTTTGAGCCGGAGGCTGTAATACGTGGCTAAGTACATCGGTTCCAAGTGCCGCCAATGCCGCAGGGAGGGTACCAAGCTGTTTCTCAAGGGGGAGAAGTGCTACACCTCCAAGTGTCCCGTGGAGAGCCGGCCGTTCCCGCCGGGACAGCATGGCCAGCGGCGCCAGCGCTTGTCGGACTACGCGCTGCAGCTGCGTGAAAAGCAGAAGCTGCGACGCATCTATGGGGTGCTGGAGAGGCAGTTTCGCAACTATTACCAGGAGGCGGCCCGTCGTAAGGGCTCTACGGGCGACAATCTGCTTCAGCTGCTGGAGTGCCGCCTCGACAATGTCGTGTACCGCATGGGGTTCGCCGCGTCGCGAACCGAGGCCCGCCAGCTGGTACGCCACAAAGGTATCATCGTAAACGGCTCCAAAGTGAATATTCCCTCGTTTCGAGTGAGCGCCAACGACGTGGTGGCCGTCGACGAAAAGGCCGCCAAGCAGGTGCGCGTGCAGTCGGCGATGGAGTTGGCTCAGCAGCGCGGTGTCGCCGACTGGCTGGAAGTCGATCCCAAGAAGATGGCAGGAGTGTTCAAGTCAGTACCGGAGCGCAGCGAGTTGCCGCCGGATATCAACGAGCACCTGGTGGTGGAGCTCTACTCGAAGTAACGCCGCCTACGCAGGTTTTTTGAGAGGACGATACATGCAGGGTTTAGTTACAGAGTTTCTCAAGCCGAGGATCGTTGACGTGCAGTTGATCAACGAACGGCGCGCAAAAGTCACTTTGGAGCCGCTGGAGCGAGGCTTTGGGCATACGTTGGGCAACGCGCTGCGGCGAATTTTGCTGTCATCGCTCTCGGGCAGCGCGATCGTCGAGGCGGAGATCGACGGCGTGCTGCACGAGTACACGACGATCGAGGGAGTGCAGGAGGACGTCATCGATGTCCTGCTGAATTTGAAGGGTCTTGCCATCAAGTTGCATGCCCGCGACGAGGCCACGCTGACCTTGAGGAAGAAGGGGCCGGGGCCGGTGACTGCCGGAGACATCACGCTGGCTCACGACGTCGAGATCGTCAATCCCGAGCATTTGATCGCGCACCTCACCAAAGAAGGCGAGCTCAACATGAACCTGAAGGTCGAGCGCGGCCGCGGGTATGTGCCGGCGCCCCAGCGGGCGGAGGGCGAGAGCCGGCCGATCGGGCATCTGCAGCTCGACGCCTCGTACAGCCCGGTGCATCGGGTCACCTACGCGGTGGACAGCGCCCGCGTCGAGCAGCGCACCGACCTGGACAAGCTGATCATCGATATCGAGACCAACGGCACCATCGACCCCGAAGACGCTATCCGCCAGGCGGCCGGTATCCTCCGAGACCAGCTCTCAGTGTTCGTCGATCTCCAGGGCAAGGAGGAGGTCCAGCCCGAGGAGCGCGAGACGGAGATCGATCCGATCTTGCTCCGACCCGTCGACGATCTGGAGCTTACCGTGCGTTCGGCCAACTGCCTGAAGGCCGAGAACATCTACTACATCGGCGACCTGATTCAGCGCACCGAGGTGGAGCTGCTGAAGACGCCCAACCTGGGCAAAAAGTCGCTGACCGAGATCAAAGACGTGCTGGCCTCCCATGGGCTGTCGCTGGGCATGCGGCTGGAGAACTGGCCGCCCCCGAGGCTCAAGGAGAAGGCCAGTAGCGCCTAGCCCGTACGATGGGCTCGGCAACGCGAGCCCAAACGTCTAGTGAGGTATCCCGGTCATGCGCCATCGTCAAAGCGGACGTCATCTCAACCGCACCAGCGCCCATCGCAAGGCGATGTTTCGCAACATGTCGGCGTCCCTGTTCCGCCACGAGATCATCCGCACCACGGTGCCAAAGGCCAAGGAGCTGCGGCGTACCGCCGAGCCCTTGATCACCCTGGCCAAGACGGATACGGCGACCAAGCGCCGCCAGGCGTTCGATCGTCTGCGCGACCGCGAGGCGGTGACCAAGCTGTTCGATGAGCTGGGCCCGCGCTACAAGGATCGACCCGGCGGGTACCTGCGCATCCTCAAGTGCGGCGTGCGGCCCGGGGATGCGGCCCCCATGGCCTATGTGGAGCTGGTGGACCGCCCGCTGCCCGAAGAAGGGGAGGCCGCGGAGCAGGAATAGCCGGCCCATGAGTGTGTGCATGCCTGAAAAAGCCGGGTCTCGCCCCCGGCTTTTTGTTTTCGGGCCCGAAGTTATCGAAGATCAAGGCACCCCGCACGTGATGCGACAATCGTGCAAAGATATCCGCGACAGCGTGGGTGGCGAAAATACCGGTCATGGAGATCAATGACATCACGGTCATCGGCGGGCGTGGCAGGGACGGCAAGAAGGAGCCGCTCGAAGGCATAGACCTGCGCATGGGTGACGTGGCCAGCATCGTGGGCCCGACGGGCTCCGGAAAGACGGAGCTGATCAATGATATCGGTTTGTTCGCCGATGGCAGCACCCCAACCGGCCGGCGCGTCCTCATCAACGGTACGGCCCCCTCCAGCGCGTTCCTGGAGGACCCTTCGAAGAACCCCGTCGCCTTGATTACCCAACACACCAGTTTTCTGTCCGATCTGCCCGTGCACCGGTTCCTGCGGCTGCACGCCAAGATCCGCAAGACCGGGCACCCCGAGTCCGTGGTCGAGGAGACCCTGGATTTTGTTAATCAGCTCACCGGGGAGCCCATCAACGTGGAGAGCGCCATGACGGAGCTTTCAGGTGGCCAGAGTCGCGCGCTGCTGATCGCCGACGCGGTCATTATCGGAAACTCCCCGATCATTCTCCTTGATGAGATCGAGAATGCCGGCATCGACCGCGTCAAGGCCCTGGAGCTGCTGCGCCGATACAAAAAGGTATTCATCTTCGTCACTCACGATCTGAGCATCGCCCTGCTGTCCAACTATCGCCTGGTCATGAGGGGTGGCGCCATGCAGAAGCTGATCTATACCGAAGAGGAAGAGAAGCGCATAGCCGAGCGGATCCGTGTTCTCGATGAGCTGATACTGCACCTGCGCGAGCGCATCCGCGCGGGCGACCGGCTGGCAGAGGCCGAGCTCAGGGAGCGGCTGCAGCGGGCGCGCGACGCCCTCGGAGGGAAATCATGAAGGTTGCCATCTGTGCCGGACCGCCGACCAGCGGCAAGACCACCGTTCTGAAGCAGGCCGCGCGCAAGCTCATCCAGCGCGGACGCCGCCTCGCCTACCTAAAGATCGACGTCCAATACGCGGATGAGGACGAGATGTTCCGTGACCTCGGTGTTCCCGCCCGCAAGCTTTACTCCGGCGACCTGTGCCCCGACCACTGCAGTGTGTTGGTCCTGGGCGATGCGATCGAGTGGGCCCGGGACGAGGGCGCCGACGCGTTGATCGTGGAGACCGCTGGGCTGTGTCTGCGCTGCGCACCCTATATCGAGGGCGCGCTGGGGCTGGTGGTGCTCGAGGCCACCAGCGGGATGAACCTGCCGCGCAAGATCGGCGCCATGCTCACGCTGGCGGATCTGGCCGTGCTCACCAAGATCGACTTGGTCTCCCAAGCCGAACGGGAGGTCTTTCGAGCCAATATCCAGGAGGTCACCGACGTCCCGGTGGTGGAGACCGATGCCCTCCACGGCATCAATATAGATCCGCTCGTGGGGCGCATTGAGCGAGTCGAGCCCGTGGGGGAGTCGTTGATGCTCAAGGGCAGCCCGCCGGTGGCCACCTGCACCATCTGCGTCGGGAAGAAGGAGATCGGCTGGGAGAAGCACTTCGGCGTGGTGCGCACCCTGGACTCTGACCTTTTCTACCGGGGTCAGTAATGGAGCCCGAGGTTCAGCGGTTGCTGGAGAAGCTGCCCGGCAAGGACTGCGGCCAATGCGGGTTCAAGACCTGCGCCGAGCTGGCCCGCTATGCCGCGACCCACCCCGACGTCCTGCGCCGCTGTATATACTTGGAGCGGCCCCTGGAGCCTGGCCCGCCGCCGGCTGCGGAGCTCCACAGGGGAGACATCACCTGGAAGGACGTTCTGGGCCGGGAATACGATTTCGTGCTCGAGCCGTTCCCGGAGGACCCCGGCCCGCGCGAGACCATCCTGCCCTTCAACCCCGCCAATATCCAGCGCCTCGGCATCAAGAAAGGTGACGTCCTGTTCGGTCGGCCCGCATGGGTTGGTTGCCCGGTCACCCACGTTGGCCTCGTGATGGAGGACCCCGATCCCCTCAACGGCGCCATTGTGTGGTGCGTGGTCGGGCCGCTGGCCGCCCGCGAACGGGGCATCGAGATCGGCGAGTACAACCCGGTGGCCTATGAAGGGATCGTGCGCTTCAGCCGTGCGGCCCTTCAGATCGGCGCGCGTTATCACTTCTTGCCCTACTACTGCATGCTGCAGTCCCGGCATTCGGCGGTGGTCAGCGCCCTGGCCAAGCGCTCGCAGGGCATGCGCGTGCGCCTGGAGGGGATCTGGATTGACTAGCCCGCCGGGTAGCGGCGCGGTCCCTCGGCCGCCGCGTTCCCGGCGGGCGCCGATTCCGCTACGCTTTGTGCCATGATCGCGCTGTTCACCGACTTCGGGCTGGAGGGCCCCTACATCGGCCAGATGAAGGCCGTGCTGCACCGCCGCGCGCCCAACGTGCCGGTCATCGACCTGTTCTCGGACGTGCCCGCCTTCGATGTGCGAGCCGGTGCTTACCTGTTGGCGGCCTACGTCGGCGAGTTTGCGGCCGGTGCGGTGATCCTCGGTGTGGTGGACCCGGGCGTGGGCGGCGAGCGGCGCGCCGCCATGGTCAAGGCCGACGGGCGCTGGTTCGTGGGCCCTGACAACGGATTGTTCAACGTGGTGGCAATGCGCGCTAGGGAGCTGCGCTGGTGGGACGTGGTCTGGCGCCCGCCGCGCATGTCGAGCAGCTTCCACGGCCGCGACTTGTTCGCCCCGGTGGCCGCGGGGCTGGCCCTGGGGGAGTCCCCGCCCACCGAGGAACAGGACCCGCGCGTGCGCGTCGATGCCAGCTGGCCCGCGGACCTGGATCAGGTGGTCTACATGGACCACTACGGCAACGCCATGACCGGCCTGCGTGCCAGCAAGGTCCCCGATCGCGCCGTGCTCGAGGTACGGGACACGCCGCTGTCCCGGGCGCGCACCTTCTCGGAGGTGGCCGTGGACGAGGGGTTCTGGTACGAGAACGCCAACGGGTTGGTGGAGATCGCGGTCAATCAGGGCCGTGCCGACCAAGTGCTGGGCATCGGTCCGGGCGACCCGATCCGGGTGCGCTAGCCCGCGCGCAACGAGGCGGGGCCTCGCGAGGCCCCCGGTTATCGACCAACTTGCAGTGACTGGGTCAGGCCATCGCTACGGCCAAGACTTACGCTCCAGAGCCGTGCCCGGCCATACCCGTCCCATGCCATCATCGTGGGTGTTGGTGCGATATGAGAACCCGCCCGCCCTGTCACAGGGCCGCGGCGGGATCCTGGGTGCGCGCCGCCGCGAGAGTGGGCTTGAGATAGCGACCGGTCGCGGATCCGGGGCACTGGGCCACCTGCTCCGGGGTGCCGCGGGCGACGATCTCGCCCCCGCCGTCGCCGCCCTCCGGGCCCAGGTCGATGATCCAGTCGGCCGTCTTGATCACGTCCAGGTTGTGCTCGATCACCACCACCGTGTTGCCGTGGTCGCGCAGCCGCTCGAGCACCCGGAGCAGCTGTTCGATGTCGTGGAAGTGCAGGCCCGTGGTGGGCTCATCCAGAATATATAGCGTCTTCCCGGTATCCCGCTTCGACAGCTCCCGGGACAGCTTCACCCGCTGGGCCTCGCCCCCGGAGAGCGTGGTGGCGCTCTGCCCCAGCTTGATATATGCGAGGCCCACGTCCGCGAGGGTCTGCAGCTTGCGCTTGAGCGCCGGCACCGCATCGAAGAAGGGTAGGGCCTCCTCTACGGTCATCTCCAGCACCTCGTGGATGTTCTTGCCCTTGTAGCGCACCTCCAGGGTCTCGCGGTTGTAGCGCTTGCCCTTGCACACGTCGCAGGTGACGTAGACGTCGGGCAGGAAGTGCATCTCGACCTTGATCACGCCGTCGCCCTGGCAGGCCTCGCAGCGCCCGCCCTTGACGTTGAACGAGAAGCGCCCGGCCTTGTAGCCCCGGGAGCGCGCCTCCTGGGTGCCGGCGAACAGCTCGCGGATGGGCGTGAACAGGCCGGTGTAGGTGGCCGGGTTGGAGCGCGGCGTGCGCCCGATGGGGCTCTGGTCGATGTCGACCACCTTGTCGAGCTGCCCCAGCCCGTCGACGCCGTCACAGGGGGCGGGGCTCGTGGAGGCGTCGTTGAGCTCGCGCGCGGCGCACCGGTATAACGTGTCGTTGATCAGGGTGGACTTGCCGGAGCCCGACACCCCGGTTACACACGTCATCAGCCCGACCGGGATTTCGGCGTCCACCCCCTTGAGGTTGTTGCCCCGCGCCCCCTTGATGTGCACCCGGCGCCGTGGCTCCGGTCCCGTGCGCCGGGCCGGCAGCGGGATGCGCTTGCGTCCCGACAGGTACTGGCCGGTCAGGGAAAGGGGGTCGGCCATGATCTCCCGGGGCGTGCCCTGGGCCACCACCCGCCCGCCGTGGCTGCCCGCCCCGGGGCCCATGTCCACCACGTGGTCGGCGGAGCGGATCGCCTCCTCGTCGTGCTCGACCACGATCACCGTGTTGCCCAAATCTTTTAAATAACAAAGGGTATCGAGCAGGCGCTCGTTGTCGCGCTGGTGCAGGCCGATGGACGGCTCGTCCAGGATGTACATCACCCCCACCAGGCCGGCGCCGATCTGGCTGGCCAGCCGGATGCGCTGGGCCTCGCCGCCGGAGAGCGTCTCCGCGCTGCGCTCCAGCGTGAGATAGTCCAAGCCCACGTTGACCAGAAAATCCAGCCGCTGGGCGATCTCCTTGACCACCTTGGCGGCAATCTCTCCCCGCTGGCCAGGCAGGCTGAGACGGGCGAAAAACGCCTGGGCCTTGCCCACCGGCATGGCGACGATCTCGGGCAAGGTGGTGCCCGCCACGTCGACGTGCCGGGCGGCGGGGTTGAGCCGTGTGCCTTGGCAATCGGGACAGGCTCGGGTGCTAAGGTACTTGGCCAGCTCCTCCCGCACCGCGCTGGACTGGGTCTCGCGATAGCGCCGCTCCATGTTGGGGATCACCCCTTCGAAGGGGTGGCGACGGGTGGTGATCCCCCCGCGCTCGTTCCAGTACTGGAACTCGATCTCCTCCTGGCCGCTGCCATACAGGACGATCCGCCGTATTCTGGGATCGAGCTCTTCGAAGGGCGTTTCCACATCGAACTCATAGTGGTCGGCCAGGGAGCTGATCATTTGAAAGTAATATGCCGTGCGCCGGTCCCAGCCGCGCACGGCGCCCCCGGCGAGGCTGAGCTGGGGGTGGAGGACCACGCGCTCGGGGTCGAAAAACTCCCTCATTCCCAGCCCGTCACAGACGGGGCACGCCCCCGCTGGATTGTTGAACGAGAACATCCGCGGGCTCAGCTCGGTCAGTGCAAAACCGCATTCGGGACAGGCGTATTTGGCCGAGAACAGGGTCTCGGCCAGCTCACTGCCGGTCTCCAACGGCGCCACCACGGCCAAGCCGTCAGAGAGTCGGAGGGCCGTCTCGAACGACTCGGCCAGGCGCGGGCCCGCCTCGGGGCGCACCTTGAGGCGATCTACCACCGCCTCAATGGTATGCGCCTTGTGCAGGTCGAGCCCCGGCAGCCGGTCCAGCTCCACGACCTCGCCGTCGATGCGCGCACGGATAAAGCCCTGGACCCGCAACTCCTCGAGCACGTGGACGTGCTCGCCCTTGCGCCCGCGCACCAGCGGCGCCAGAACCATCAGGCCAGTGCCCACCGGACGGGCGAGCGCCTGGTCGACCATCTGGTCGACGGTCTGGACATTGAGCTCGATTTGGTGATCGGGGCAGTGCGGCACCCCGACGCGCGCAAACAGCAGGCGCAGGTAGTCGTAGATCTCCGTCGTTGTGCCCACCGTGGAGCGCGGGTTGCGCGACGTCGATCTCTGCTCGATCGAGATGGCCGGCGACAGGCCCTCGATGTGGTCCACATCGGGCTTTTCCATCACCGCCAGGAACTGGCGGGCGTAGGCCGAGAGCGACTCGACGTAGCGGCGCTGGCCCTCGGCGTAGATGGTGTCGAAGGCCAGGGAGGACTTGCCGGAGCCGGACAGGCCGGTGATCACGACGAGCCGGTCGCGCGGTAGGTCCAGATCGACCTGCTGGAGGTTGTGGGTCCGCGCGCCGCGGATGCGGATGGTATCCATGGGGAATTTTTCGGAGTCGAGGCAACCTGCTACTATACGCCGTCTTGTCGAGCGATCGCAAAGGGGGATGCCTGTGGGCCCAGCGAGCCCGCATCTCTTGCCGGGATCGCGGGAGCAGGCGCTGGGCGAGCGGCGGGAAACGAGCCGCGAGCACCCGGCCAGGGAGGGCCGGGCCGGACTTCATCGCCGCGCAGGACCGCGGGGCGATGAGGCGCTCTCGTAGGCACCGCTCTGGAGGGAAAGTGGTAGCCATAGCTATCACTTGACTGACAAATTCGATGGGATCGAATTTGGATAGCCGAAGGTTGGCCCAAAGGGTGAGACCCAGGGACGGGCCGAGCAACAGCAAGCCTGCGAGAGCGAAGACAAGCCTGAACTGTGATAGGCCAATGGCGCAAATAGTGCGTCATTGCCCGATTTCTCTAGACTATGCCTTATTCTTTTTGCGTTTCAGAGTGTTGCGGCACAGCCGCCGGCCGTCCGGTGAGAGATGCGGGCTAGGGGCCACCAGCACAGCCGCATGACGCGGGCCGAACGCAGGGCGGCGCTCTCGCTCGCCACGTTGTTCGCCCTGCGCATGCTGGGCTTGTTCATGCTCCTGCCGGTGCTCTCGCTCTACGCCGACCGGCTGAGCCATGCGACCCCCGCCCTGATCGGCCTGGCTGTCGGCGCCTACGGCCTCACCCAGGGGCTGTTGCAGATCCCCTTCGGGATACTCTCCGACCGCCTCGGCCGCAAGCCCGTGATTCTGGGCGGCCTGGCGCTGTTCGTGCTGGGCAGCGTGGTCGGGGCCCTGTCCGATTCCATATATGGCGTGATCGCCGGCCGCGCCCTGCAGGGCAGCGGCGCCGTTGCCGCGGCGGTCATGGCTCTGGCGGCGGACCTGACACGGGACGAGCACCGCACCAAGGCCATGGCCGTGATCGGCATGAGCATCGGTGCCTCATTCGCCCTGGCCCTGGTGCTGGGCCCGGTGGTGGACAGCTGGATCGGGCTGTCCGGGCTATTCTGGCTCACCGGCGGGCTCGCCAGCGCCGGCATCGCCATCCTGGTCTTGCTGGTCCCCACCCCGGCGCATACCCGGGTGCACCGCGACGCCGAGCCGGTCCCAGCCCAGTTTCGGCGCGTGCTGGCCGACAGCCAGCTGCTGCGCCTGGACCTGGGCATCTTCCTGCTGCACATGGTCATGACAGCCACGTTCGTCGCGGTGCCCCTGGTCCTGCACGAGGAGCTCGGGTTGGCCTCCCGGCACCACTGGTGGGTGTATCTGCCGGTGCTCCTGGCCTCGGTGGCAGCTATGGTGCCCTTCCTGGTCCTGGCCGAGCGCCGTCGGCGCAAGAGGGGGATCCTGCTCGGGGCCATCCTAGTCCTGGGGCTGGCCCAGCTCGGGCTGGCCGGGTTCCACGGCTCCCTGCTCGGGCTGGTTGCCATGCTGCTGGCCTATTTCGCCGCCTTCAACCTGCTGGAGGCCACCCTGCCGTCCCTGGTCTCCAAGGTGGCCCCGGCCGACAGCAAGGGCACTGCCATGGGTATCTATTCCAGCGGCCAGTTTCTGGGCGCCTTCCTCGGGGGCAGCCTCGGCGGGGTCCTCATGGGCCAGTTCGGCTACGGGGGGGTGTTCGTTCTGGGCGGGGCCCTGGCCGGGCTGTGGCTGCTGGCCTCTATCTCCATGCGCGAGCCGCCCCATCTCACCAGCTATCTGTTGAACGTGGGTCCGGTAAGCGAGGAGGAGGCGCGGCGCCTGGGGATGCGTCTGACCGAGGTGCGGGGGGTGGCCGAGGCGGTGGTCATCGCCAGCGAGGGGGAGGCCTACCTCAAGGTCGAGCCCCATGCCCTGGATGAGGCCGCGTTGCTGGCCTTTGCCGCGCCGTCCCCCCGCAGCCCCGAGGGCGCCGAATCCCCCGCCGTGGAACCGGCGGACGAGAGCGTCCCTGGGCAGGTCTAGCCCGCATATCTCGCCGAAGTCCGGCCCCGGCCGTCCCTGGCCGGGGTTCGCGGCTCACATGCCGCCGCTCACCCGGCGCCTGCTCAGGCGATTCCGGTGAGATATCCGGGCCAGTCCAGCCACCCCACGGCCCGGCCAAGTCCACATTGTCTACGGGATGAGCTTGCGTGCACAATAGGGCGAGCGGGCCGCGCGCGCCGGCTCGAATGCCCGGGACAGGGACTGCCCGGAGGTCTATCAAGCACACACAGGGAGAAGACAATGGCACGCGGTATCAACAAGGTCATTCTCATCGGCAATCTGGGGCGCGATCCCGAGGTGCGCTACCTCCCCAGCGGGAGGGCGGTTGCGAACGTCGCCATGGCCACCAGCGAGCAGTGGCGGGACAAGCAGACGGGTGAGCAGCAGGAGCGCACCGAGTGGCACAACGTGGTGTTTTTCAACCGCCTCGCAGAGATCGTCGGCGAATATCTGAAGAAGGGCTCACAGGTCTACGTGGAGGGCAGCCTGCGCACGCGAAAATGGCAGGACAAAAACGGCAACGACCGTTACACCACCGAGATCATCGCCAACGAGATGCAGATGCTGGGCGGCCGGGGTGGCGGGGGCGGGCGCTCCGAGTACAGCCAAGAACCGTCCGGCGCACGGCAATCGGCACCGGCGGCCGGCGGCGATTCGGGGGAGCTCGATGACGACATCCCGTTCTGAGTCGCCAGACCCGGCGCCGGAACGGTCCTCCGGTGCACAGTGCCCGCGCCCTGTGAGCGTGCGGGGAGCGACCGCGATCCGTCCCTCGGAACAGGCAACATAAGGAATCGTCATGTTGATCCCGGTAATCCTTTCGGGTGGGGCCGGCACCCGGCTGTGGCCTGTCTCCCGCGAGGCTCACCCCAAGCCGTTCATGCGACTGCCGGACGGCGACAGCCTGCTGCAGAAGACGCTGCTCCGCGCGCTGGGCGTTGAGGGCGCTGAGGCGGCGGTCACCATCACCAACCGCGACTATTATTTCCGGACTCGAGACGAGTACGCGGCGCTCGACCCGCCCCCGGCGGTTGCCTTCGGCTACGTACTCGAGCCCGTTGCGCGCAATACCGCGCCGGCCATCGCCATGGCCGCCCTGTACCTGCGCGAGTCCATGGGCGAGGATGCCGTCATGTTGGTGCTGCCGGCTGACCACGTGGTGGGCGATGCGCAGCAGTTCAATCGGGCGGTGCAGCGCGCCGCGGCCTTGGCCGAGCAGGGGCAGCTGGTGACCTTCGGGATCCGTCCCACCGCTCCGGTCACGGGCTACGGCTACATCGAGCGGGGGCAGGACCAGCCGGACCCCGACGGCGGGGCGGAGGCGTTCCGCGTCAGTCGATTCGTGGAAAAGCCCGATCTTGCCACGGCCGACCAGTACCTCGAGTCCGGATGCTTCCTGTGGAACAGCGGCATGTTCTGCTTTCGCACCGACGTGCTGCTGCAGGCGATGGACCAGCACGCCCCCGACATCCACGCGGCGGCGATCGAGTGCTGGGACGCGACCGACAGCGGTATCGAGCCTCTGGAGCTCGATGCCGGGTCCTTTGCCGGCATCCCGTCCATCTCCCTCGACTACGCGGTCATGGAGAAGGCGGACAACGTTTCGGTGGTGGCCTGCAAGTTCGATTGGAGCGACGTGGGTTCGTGGGATGCCGTGAGCGCACTTGCCGGCGCCGACGAGTCCGGCAACAGGACCCGCGGTGAGGTGGTCGCTGTGGACAGCCGAGATCTTTTCGTCCACAGCGAGGATCGGTTGGTGGCGGCCCTGGGGGTGGAGGACCTGGTGATCGTCGATACCCCGGACGCGCTGTTGGTGGCCGATCGAAGCCGCTGTCAGGACGTCAAGCGCATCGTCGACCGGCTCAGGGAACAAGGCCACGATGCCTATCGATTTCACCGCACCGTGCACCGGCCCTGGGGTACCTACACCGTGCTGGAGGAAGGGGAGCGCTTCAAGATGAAGCGCATTGTGGTCAGGCCCGGGGCGGCGCTGTCGCTGCAGATGCACCACCACCGCAGCGAGCACTGGATTGTGGTCTCGGGCACGGCGCGGGTGGTCAACGGCGATGACGAGTACCTGGTACGCACCAACGAGTCCACCTACGTGCCGGCGGGAAATCGCCACCGCCTGATCAACCCCGGCGTGGCGGAACTGGTGATGATCGAGGTTCAGAGCGGAGAATACCTCGGCGAGGACGATATCGTGCGCTTCGAGGACAACTACGGAAGGGTGGAATAATCCTTTGGTTGCATCGATGACCGCGTTGAGCAGAGAGACGCTGCCAGGTGCGGTGTTTCCCCTCAGCTGGGCGCTGGTCGTCGGATTGCACCGGCGGCGAGATCGAGGACCGGGGGCCTTGCGAAGCGGCGCAAGGCTCCCGGTTCTCGATCAATCTATGCAATGATTAGAGCAACAGGCGGTTAGGCGAGGCTTCGGTGCCGGCGGCGTCCGGTCCGCCGAGGTCTACGACGACGGCAGATGGGGGAAAAGTGAAAAAGATTCTCGTAGTCGGCGGCGCCGGCTACATCGGCTCGCACATGGTCAAGATGCTGCTCGAGGCCGGCCACGACGTGGTGACCCTGGACAACCTGTCGACCGGATTTCGAGACGCGGTGCCGGGCGGGACCTTCATTGAGGGCGATCTGGGCGACAGGCCGCTGCTCGATCGGCTTTTCGCCGAGCACCGCTTCGATGCGGTGATGCACTTTGCCGCCCACATCCAGGTGGGCGAGTCCGTCGAAAACCCGGGCAAGTACTACCACAACAATGTGGCCAACACCCTGTGCCTGTTGAACGCCATGGTTCGTCGTGGCACGGGCAACTTCATCTTTTCCTCCACCGCCGCGATATTCGGGGAGCCGGAGTACGTGCCGGTGGACGAGGAGCATCCCAAGGCGCCCATCAACCCGTACGGGCGCAGCAAGTGGATGGTCGAGCAGATGTTGAACGATTTCGGACGCGCCCACGATCTGCGCTCCGTGTGCCTGCGCTATTTCAACGCGGCCGGTGCCGATCCGGAGGGGCGGCTCGGCTGGCGCTACCCCGGGGTGACCAACCTGATCCCGGTGGTGATGCAGGCCGCCTCGGGGGTGCGCCCCGAGATCGGCGTGTTCGGTCGAGACTACGATACGCCGGACGGCACCGGCGTGCGCGACTACATCCACGTGGTCGACCTGTGTCAGGCGCACCTGCTGGCCCTACAATGGCTTTGGGCCGGGCGGCCGCGCGCGGTGTTCAACCTCGGCAACGGGCGCGGCTTTTCGGTACAGCAGGTCATCGATACCGCCCGTGCAGTCACCGGGCGGGAGATCCCGGTCCGGGACGGCCCGCGCCGCGCCGGCGACCCGGCCACGCTGGTCGCCGACGCCGCACGGGCCCACGATGCGTTGGGTTGGCGCCCGCGGTATGCAGAGCTCGCCACCATCGTCGAGCACGCGTGGCGCTGGGAGCAGCGGCGCGTGCGCATCCCGGAGGATCAACGTGACGAAAAGTGAGAACGTCGTGTGGCACCATGCCACGGTCACCCGCGAGCGGCGCGAGCGGCTCGGCGGCCACAAGGGAGCGGTGTTGTGGTTCACGGGGCTGTCCGGGGCCGGGAAATCGACCGTGGCCCACGCGGTGGAAGAACGCCTGCACCAGGCGGGATGTCATACCTTCGTGTTCGACGGCGACAACGTGCGCCATGGCCTGTGCTCGGACCTCGGCTTTTCGGAGGAGGATCGATCCGAGAACCTGCGCCGCATCGGAGAGATGGTGAAGCTGTTCGTCGAGGCCGGGGTGATCTCCTTGACCGCCTTTATCTCGCCTTTCGTCAAGGACCGCGAGCGCGTGCGGGCGCGCATCCCCCACGGGGATTTTCTCGAGATCTACTGCCGCTGTCCCCTGAAGATCTGCGAGGAACGAGACGTCAAGGGGCTGTACAAGCGCGCCCGTGCCGGAGAGATCAAGGAGTTCACGGGGATCTCCTCGCCCTACGAGGAGCCGCTCAATCCCGAGTTGGTCCTGGACACGGCGCCCGAGACCCTTGAGCAGTCCGTGGACCGGGTGCTGGAGCTGCTCGCCGAGCGGGGCATCGTTTCTCGGATGTCGGGGGGCGGTTGAAGGATGGGCGGGCACGCGGGGCAATCGACCATCGTCGTGACGGGCGGGGCCGGGTTCATCGGTTCGGTCCTGGTTCGCTATCTGGTGGAGCGGGTGGGGTGCTGGGTGGTCACGGTGGACAGCCTCACCTACGCCGGCAATCCGGCCTCGCTGGCGCCCATAGAGGCCAATCCGCTGCATCGTTTCGAAAAGGTCGACATCTGCGATGCGGCAGGCATCCAGCGGGTGCTCCAACACTACCGCCCCAGGGCGGTCATGCACCTTGCGGCCGAGTCGCACGTGGATCGCTCCATCGACAGCGCCGCGTCGTTCATCCAGACCAACATCGTGGGGACCTACACGCTGCTGGAGGCCGCACTGCGTTACTGGAAGGGTCTGGAGGGCGAGGCCCGGGAGCGCTTTCGCTTCCACCACGTGTCGACGGATGAGGTCTACGGCTCGCTCGGCGCACAAGGGCTGTTTACCGAGGAGACCCCCTACCGGCCCAGCTCGCCGTACTCGGCGAGCAAGGCGGCCTCGGACCACCTCGCCCGCGCCTGGTTTCATACCTACGGCCTGCCGGTCGTCACCACCAACTGCTCCAACAACTACGGGCCCTACCAGTTTCCCGAGAAGCTGATCCCGCTGATGATCATCCGTGCCCTGCAGGGCAAGTCCCTTCCCATCTACGGGAGCGGAGACAATGTGCGAGACTGGCTGTACGTGGAGGACCACGCCTGGGCGTTGTGGCAGGTACTCGAGCGCGGCCGGCTCGGCGAGGTGTACAACATCGGCGGCAATACCGAGAAGACCAACCGTGAGGTGGTCGAGCAGGTCTGCCGCTTGATGGACGAGCTGGTGCCCCAGTCTCCCCACAGGCCGCACGCCTCGCTCATCGAGCTCGTGCCCGATCGCCCCGGCCACGATTTTCGCTACGCCATGGACACCACCAAGCTCCACTGGGAGCTGGGCTGGGCGCCGCAGGAGACCTTCGAGAGCGGTATGCGCAAGACCGTGCAGTGGTATCTGCAGCGTCGTGACTGGTGGCAGCCCATCCTGGACGGTGTGTACCAGGGCGAGCGGCTGGGGAAAGGCTAGAGAGGTACAGAAGCAATGGCGCAGGGCTCGAGCAAATACAAGGGGATCATCCTGGCCGGGGGATCGGGCTCGCGGCTCTATCCGGTGACCCACGCGGTCAGCAAGCAGCTGCTGCCCATCTACGACAAGCCCATGGTCTACTATCCCCTGTCGACCCTGATGCTGGCCGGGGTGCGCGATGTTCTTTTGATCTCCACGCCTCAGGACACGCCCCGCTTCGAGCAGCTGCTGGGCGACGGCGCGCACTGGGGGCTGCGCCTTTCCTACGCGGTACAACCGCGCCCGAAGGGTCTGGCCCAGGCCTTTCTCATCGGCCGCGACTTCGTCGGCGACGCCCCCTGCGCGCTGGTGCTCGGCGACAACATCTTCTACGGGCACGATCTCATCAGCATGCTGCAGCGGGCGGCGGACCGCACCGAAGGGGCCACGGTCTTCGCCTATCGAGTCAACGACCCGCGGCGCTACGGCGTGGTGGAGTTCGACTCGCATGGCCGGGCGCTGAGCATCGAAGAGAAGCCGCAGCGGCCAAAATCCTCGTATGTCGTCACCGGGCTGTACTTCTACGACAACGACGTGGTATCCATCGCCTCGGCGCTCAAGCCCTCGGCCCGGGGCGAGCTGGAGATCACCGACGTGAATCGCGAATACCTCGCACGCGGCAAGCTCTCGGTGGAAGGCCTCGGGCGGGGCATGGCCTGGCTGGACACGGGCACCCACGAGACGCTGCTCGAGGCCTCGGCGTTCATCGAGACCATCGAGCGCCGCCAGGGGCTCAAGATCGCCTGCCCCGAGGAGGTAGCCTACCGCATGGGCTACATCGGCGCCGAGCAGCTGCGCGCACTGGCGGAGCCCCTGGCCCAAAACGGCTACGGTAAATACCTGCTGCGCATCCTCGAGGAGGCCTGATGCGCGCGATCGCCACCGCCCTCCCGGACGTGATGGTCGTGGAGCCCCAGGTGTTCGGGGATGCCCGGGGCTATTTTTTCGAGAGCTACAACCAGGGCCGGTTTGAGGAGGCCATCGGGCGCGAGGCCCGCTTCGTGCAGGACAACCAGTCCCGCTCTGCCCAGGGGGTGCTGCGGGGGCTGCACTACCAACTGCATCAGGTCCAGGGCAAGCTGGTGCGCGTGCTCGCCGGTGAGATCTTCGACGTGGCCGTGGACATCCGCCGCAGCTCGCCCCACTTCGGCCGCTGGGTGGGCGAGCGCCTGTCGGCGCAGAGCAAGCGCCAGCTTTGGATCCCCGAAGGATTCGCCCACGGCTTCTATGTGCTTTCGGACTTCGCCGAGGTGCTCTACAAGACTACCGACTACTATACCCCGGAGCACGAACGCTGCATCCGCTGGGACGACCCCAGCCTGGCGATCCGCTGGCCTCTGGCGGGGGCGCCGGCCCTCTCGGCCAAGGACGGGCAGGCGCCCCCCTTGAGCGAGGTGCAGGTGCTGCCATGAGCCGGGTGTTGTTGTTGGGCAGCGGCGGTCAGGTCGGCGGCGCCCTGCTGCGGCTGTTGGCACCGGCCCACCAGGTGGCGGCCCCCTCCTCTGAGGAGCTGGACCTAGGCCAGGCGCAGCGGCTGCGGGCCTATGTGCGCGAGCATGCCCCCGCGCTGATCGTCAACGCGGCGGCCTACACGGGCGTGGATCGCGCAGAGGGCGAGCCCGAGCGGGCCCGGGTGATCAACGAGGAGGCCCCGGCGGTCCTGGCCGAGGAGGCCGCCCGGCTGGGCAGCTGCCTGATCCACTACTCCACCGACTACGTCTTCGACGGGCGCGCCCGGACCCCCTATGGGGAGGGCGATGCGCCCCACCCCCTGGGCGTCTATGGCCGCACCAAGCTCGCCGGCGACCAGGCCATCATGGCCTCCGACGCGTCCTATCTGATCTTTCGCACCGCCTGGCTGTACGGGCTGCGGGGTCACAATTTCCTGCTCACCATGCAGCGCCTGCTCACCGAGCGCGAGGAGGTGGGGGTAGTGGGGGATCAGGTGGGTGCACCGACCTGGTGCGAGGTGGTGGCGCGCGCCACCACCGAGATCCTCGCCCAGGGGGACGGCGACCCCGCCGGTTTCATCGGCGCCCGGCGCGGGCTCTACAACCTGGCCTGCACGGGGCAGACCTCCTGGTGCGGGTTCGCCCAGGCCATCCGCGCCGAGCTGGCGCGGCGCGGCGCCGGCCCCCTGGCGCAGATCAAGGAGCTTCGCACCGAGGAGTATCCGACCCCGGCCCGCCGGCCCGCCTACTCGGTGCTGGATACCCGCAAGGTGATCGAGACCTTCGCCCTCACGCTCCCCGATTGGCGCAGTGCCCTGCGCCAGGCGCTGGAGCGGTGGCGGCCCGGGGTTCCCGTGGCCCGTTGAATCTGGCATTTTTCTCGTGACAGTAGTATCTTACGCCGCTCGCAAGAGACCCGTCACCATGCTGCGCAAGCTATACGTCAAGACCCAGGGCTGTCAGATGAACGAGTACGACTCGGCCAAGATGGCCGAGGTGCTGCTGGCCTCCCACGGCCTGGAGCGAGCCCACAGCCCCGAGCAGGCGGAGGTGCTGCTGCTCAATACCTGTTCCATCCGCGAGAAGGCCCAGGAGAAGGTGTTCTCCCAGCTGGGCATGTGGCGCGAGCTCAAGGAGCGGCGCCCGGAGCTGGTGATCGGCGTCGGCGGCTGTGTGGCCAGCCAGGAGGGCGAGGCCCTGCGCGAGCGCGCCCCCTACGTCGACCTCGTGTTCGGGCCCCAGACCCTGCACCGGCTGCCCGAGATGCTCGCCCGGGTACAGGCCGAGCGCCGTGCCGTGATCGACGTCGCCTTCCCCGAGATCGAGAAATTCGACAGCCTGCCCGCACCGCGTGCCGAGGGGCCGAGCGCGTTCGTGTCGATCATGGAGGGCTGCAGCAAGTATTGCAGCTATTGCGTAGTGCCCTATACCCGGGGCGAGGAGGTCAGCCGCCCCCTCGATGACGTCATCGCCGAGGTGGCGGCGCTGGCCGCCCAGGGGGTGCGCGAGGTGACGCTGCTGGGGCAGAACGTCAACGCCTACCGCGGACCCATGTACGACGGCGATATCGCCGACCTGGCGCTGCTTGTCGAGTACGTCGCCGCCATCGACGGCATCCAGCGCGTGCGCTACACCACCTCTCACCCGGTGGAGCTCACGGAAAGCTTGATCCGCGTCCACGGCGAGGTGCCCCAGCTCGCCGGACACCTCCACCTGCCGGTGCAGAGCGGGTCGGACCGCATCCTCGCCATGATGAAGCGCGGACACACGGCGGCCGAGTACCGGGAGAAGGTGCGCCGGCTGCGCGAGGTGCGATCCGATCTGAGCCTGTCGTCGGATTTCATCGTCGGTTTCCCCGGAGAGACCGAGGCCGATTTCAAGTCGACCATGGAGCTCATCGAGGAGGTGGGCTTCGATCACTCATTCAGCTTCATCTTCAGCCCGCGCCCGGGAACGCCCGCCGCCTCGCTTCCGGACGTCGTGCCAATGGAAATCAAGAAGCGGCGCCTGGCGCGGCTGCAGGAGCGGCTCACCGCCCAGGCGATGGCAATCAGCCGCGCCATGGTGGGGACCGTGCAGCGGGTCCTGGTGGACGGCCCGTCCCGCAAGAATTCCGCCCAGCTCCGCGGTCGCACCGAGAACAATCGGGTGGTCAACTTCGATGGCGATCCCGGCCTGATTGGCGAGTTCATCGGCATTTACATTACCGAGGCATTGCCCAACTCTCTGCGAGGTACACGTACGGACGGCGGCGCGGGTGGCGCAGCGAACTGGCGTTGAGACTGCCTCTACGGCGGTTGGAGCTGCTGCGGGCACGTGGATGGGTTCCAATCGCGGGACTTGCCCTTGCAACCCGGCAAGATTCCAACCATACTGGGAGGTATCCCTTTCTGATACTCCTCCCTGGCCGCGTGGCCGTTCACGGCTTGCCTTGACGCAATCGGTTCGGTTACATCGTTGAGCGAACACCCCACGACACTCGATCTCATGCTGGAGCCGGCCGACAATGCGCGGCTGGCGAACCTGTGCGGGACTTTCGACCAGCACCTTCGCCAGCTGGAAAGCCGTCTGGGCGTGGAGATCAACAACCGCGGCAACGCGTTTCAGGTCATCGGCGAGGAGGATGCGGCCCGGGCGGCCGGCGAGGTGCTCAAGCAGCTCTACTCGGCGGCGGGCCAAGAGCAGCTCTCACCGAAGCGCGTGCACCTGCACCTGCAGCAGGCCGGCGTGGAGAGCCTGTTGGAGCGAGGGGAGGAAGACAAAGAGGAGCTGGTGGTGCGTACGCGCAACGCGGTCATCCGCGGCCGCGGCCCCAGCCAGCGTCACTATCTCGAAAGCATCCTGACCCACGATTTGATCTTCGGCATCGGTCCCGCCGGTACGGGCAAGACCTATCTGGCGGTGGCGTGCGCGGTGCAGGCCCTGGAGACCGAAAGGGTGCGCCGGCTGCTGTTGGTGCGCCCCGCGGTCGAGGCCGGAGAGCGCCTGGGCTTCCTTCCCGGCGACCTGGCCCAGAAGATCGATCCGTACCTGCGCCCCCTCTACGATGCCCTCTACGAGATGATGGGCTTCGAGCGGGTGGCCAAGCTCATCGAGCGCAATGTCATCGAGGTGGCGCCGCTGGCCTATATGCGCGGGCGCACGCTCAACGAGTCGTTCATCATCCTGGACGAGGCGCAAAACACCACGATCGAGCAGATGAAGATGTTTCTGACGCGAATCGGATTCGGCTCCACGGCCGTGGTGACCGGGGACGTCACGCAGGTCGATCTGCCCAACAGCCGCCAGTCCGGTCTGCGCCACGTGATCAAGGTGCTCAAGGACGTCGAGGGGATCTCGTTCGCCTTTTTCAGCGCCCGTGACGTGGTGCGCCACCCCCTGGTGCAGCGTGTCGTTGCCGCCTACGAGCAGCATGGAAACGAGTAGAACATGGAAGGCTTCCCTGCATCCTCGAGTCGGCTGTCGATACATCGGGACCATGGCGCACGAGCATGACACTGCGGGCGAGGCGGCCGCTGCACCGTCCGTCGAGGTCGAGGTCCAGTATGCGGTGCCCGCGGCGGGTCTGCCGGCGGCGGAGGAGCTTCGCGCCTGGGTGGCCCGTGTCCTCGCCGGGCGGCGCGAGGCGGCCGAGGTGGTCGTGCGCATCGTGGACGAGGACGAGAGCGCCCGGCTGAACGAGACTTACCGGGGCAAGGCCGGTCCCACGAACGTGTTGTCGTTTCCGTTTGCCCCGCCCCCGGGTGTCCCCTCCGTGCACATCGGAGACCTGGTCGTTTGTGCGCCGGTGATTGCGCGCGAGGCGCACGCCCAGGGCAAATACGAGCGGGCCCATTGGGCTCACGTAGTGGTGCACGGCACCCTTCATCTGCTCGGCTTCGACCACGCGGGACGGGATCAGGCGGAGGAGATGGAGCGCGAGGAGACCCGCGTGCTTCAGGCGCTGGGAATCGCCGCGCCCTACGAGGAGTAGGAACGGCACTGATGCGATCGCGCCCGCAGTGCGAGCTTTGCGCGGCCAACAGGAGGCATGAGAGCGGAAACGATGAACGACGATCGACCTAGTACCAACGGTTCCGGGAATCGCTCGTGGCTCGAGCGGATCGGTCATGCGCTGCTCGGCGAGCCCCGGGACCGTGAGCAACTCATCCAGGTGCTGCGTGACTGTCAGGAACGCGAGCTTCTGGACGCCGATGCCCTCGGCATGATCGAAGGCGTGCTTCAGGTCGCGGACATGCAGGTGCGCGACATCATGATCCCGCGCTCCCAGATGGTGGTGCTGGAGCGCGACTCTCCGCCCGAACAGATGTTGGCCACGATCGTGCGCTCGGGCCATTCTCGATTTCCGGTGATCGGGGAGAACAGAGACGAGGTGATCGGTATCCTGCTCGCAAAGGACATGCTGTGGTATTTCGCCGAAGGCCGCGATGCGGGCTTCAATATACGCGAGATGCTACGCCCGTCGGCCTTCATCCCCGAGAGCAAGCGGCTCAACGTGTTGCTCAAGGACTTTCGGGCGAGCCGAAACCACATGGCCATCGTGGTGGACGAGTACGGCGGCGTCGCCGGCCTGGTGACCATCGAGGACGTGCTCGAGCAGATCGTCGGCGAGATCGAGGACGAGCACGACGTGGAGGAAAGCACCTATGTGCTGGAGCACGGCGAGGGGCGCTACACCGTCAAGGCGCTCACGCCCATCGAGGACTTCAATGAGTTCTTCGGCACCACGTTCAGCGACGAAGAGTTCGACACCATCGGTGGGCTGCTGCTGAACCGCCTCGGGCATCTGCCCAAGCGCGGTGAAAGCGCGGAGATCGATCACCTGGCGTTTAAGGTGTTGCGTGCCGACAGCCGCCGCATTTATCTGCTGCAGGTCACCCGGGCAGCGGAGCAGCAGGCGTGATCGCGCATGAGGTGCAATGTCAGCCCGCCCGTCGCCGCATCCGATGACTAGCAACGACAAGGGCGGCCCGCCGGCGGCGATCGCCCCCGTGGAGGGTTCGCTGGGAAGCCCCCGTGCAGGGGGCATTCGGGCCCGGGCGTTGTCCCTGCATTGGATGGACGGCCTGGCGCTGGCGGCGGGTGCCCTGGCGGTGCTCGGCTTTGCCCCCTTCGACGCCTATCCCCTTGCGGTGCTGGCCCCCGCGATGTTGTTTGCGACCTGGCTGCCTGCCTCACCGGCCCGGGCGCTATGGCGGGGCTGGGTGTTTGGCGTGGGTCTGTTCTCCGGTGGGGTCTATTGGGTCTATTTCAGCATGCACCACCACGGGCACATGCCCGGGCCGCTGGCGGCAGTGCTTACCGCGGGATTCGCCCTGGCGCTCGCATTGGTCCCGGCGGCGGCGGGCTACCTGGGCCAGCGCTTGTCCCCGCCTAAGCCGGTGTGGCGCCTGCTCTTGGCATACCCGGCGGCCTGGACCATCACCGAGTGGCTGCGCGGATGGCTGTTTTCCGGATTCCCATGGTTGAACCTCGGTTACAGCCAGGACGAGGGTCCCCTGATGGGGCTGGCCCCGCTTACCGGTGTCTACGGGGTGAGCTGGGCCGTGGCGCTCAGCGCCGGGGCCCTGGTGCTGGCCGCAGGGAAGAGCGACGGCGGGCGGGCCCAGGGACGGCTTGCGGCCGCAGGGCTCTTGGCGGCGCTCTGGCTGGGGGCCTGGGGGTTGGCGCAGGTGCGCTGGACGCAGCCGGCCGGCGAGGCGTTCCAGGTGAGCCTCGTGCAGGGCAATGTCCCCCAGGCCGCCAAGTGGGATCCCGACCAGCGCGGGGCGATACTGGCCGGCTACGCCGCGGCGGTGCGCCGGCACTGGGACAGCCGCCTCGTGGTGCTCCCCGAGAGCGCCCTGCCGGTGTTCTATGATTCGATCGCCGAAGACTTCCTGGATGAGCTGGCCCGGGAGGGACGGCGCCACGGCACTGACCTGCTGGTTGGAATCCTGTCGCGCGAGCCCGATGCCGGACGCTACTACAATAGCATGGTGGCCTTGGGCGACGGGGCGCGCTTCTACCACAAACGGCACCTGGTCCCCTTCGGCGAGTATATCCCGCTCAAGTCCTTGCTGGGCAGTGTGCTGGACATCCTGCACGTGCCTATGTCCGACTTCAGCGGCGGGGCTGCGAACCAGCCTCCCCTGCCGGTCGCCGGGCACAGGGCCGCGATCTCCATCTGCTACGAGATCGCCTTCGGCGGGGAGGTCAACGACTTTCTCCCCCGCGCGGCCTTCCTGGTCAGTGTCAGCAACAACAGCTGGTTCGGCGACTCCAGCGCCCCGCACCAGGTGCTGGAGATGGCGCGCATGCGCGCCCGCGAATCGGGCCGCTATGTGCTCAGTGCCACCAATGACGGCATCACGGCCATCGTCGATCCCCGGGGGCGGGTCATCGATCGACTGCCCCAGTTTCAGGCCGGTGAGCTCACGGGGCGGGTCCAGCCCCGCCAGGGGGCGACCCCATATGCGGCGTACGGTGACGGCCCCGCGACGGGGCTCGCCGGCCTGATGCTGGGTCTGCTGGCGGCGGGCACCGCCCTCGGGCGGTTTCGGCGCTGATCAGCCCGCGTCCGATCGCGCCTTCTTGCGCTCGAACACACTCTGGTGGCAGCGCGGGCAGGGGGGGATGTGCCCGGCCTTCTTGAAGTGCAACAGCTCGCCGCAGTTGCGGCACTCCAGGGTCCCCGGTCCGGTGACCTCGCCGCTGTGCAGCTCGTCGGCGTGCAGGGCGGCCTCCTCGAACTGCAGCAGGGCGAGCTTGGTCTGGTCGGCGGCTTGTGCGAAAAGGTCGAACAGCCTGTACTCGATCAGCTCCAGGTCCATGTACAGCCAGTCGCGCAGCTCGTGGCCGGTACCCGCCAGGTAGTCCCCGGCGTCGTGGAGGTCGCGGCGCACCCATTCGCCGACCTTGTGGGCCTCCTCGCGGGTCAGCCCGTCCACCTTGGTCGCCGCCTCCCGGGCCCGATCCAGCGCCTGGCGCAGGCTGATACCCCGCTCTCCGGCGTGCTGGAAGGCCTCGTGGACCCGCTGGATCATTCGGTCGTAGCCGTGCTCGAGCTTCTCGCCCGCCGACTCTTTGTCATGCCGCTCTTCCGCCATGGTTACCGGGTATCCTGTTTCGCGATGTTCTCCTAGTGTGGCGCAACCGGCGTGCCCTGTCACCCGTACGCTTGCTGTTCAACATCGGCACGCTACGGTATCCTATTAAAATCCATCCAATTTACTGGCGTCTTGTGGCATCCATGCAAGAGACCTACAACCCGGCGCAGGTCGAGACCGCGGCCCAGGAGCACTGGGAGGGCCACGGTACCTTCGAGGTCACCGAGGAGCCGGGCAGGGAGAAATTCTATTGCCTGTCCATGTTTCCCTACCCCAGCGGCCGGCTGCACATGGGCCATGTGCGCAACTACACCATCGGCGATGTGATCGCCCGCTACCAGCGCATGCTGGGCAAGAACGTGCTGCAGCCCATGGGCTGGGATGCATTCGGGCTGCCCGCGGAGAACGCCGCGCTTCAAAACAACGTGCCGCCCGCCCGCTGGACCTACGAAAACATCGACTATATGCGGGGCCAGCTCAGGCGCCTGGGCTTTGGCTACGATTGGTCCCGCGAGCTGGCCACCTGTCACCCGGAATACTACCGCTGGGAGCAGTGGCTGTTCACCCGCCTCATCCGAAAGGGCCTGGCCTACAAGAAGACGGCACCGGTGAACTGGTGCCCGAACGATCATACCGTGCTCGCCAACGAGCAGGTCATCGACGGGCGCTGCTGGCGCTGCGACACGCTGGTCGAGCGCAAGGAGATCCCGCAGTGGTTCATCAAGATCACCGCCTACGCCGAGGAGCTGCTGGCGGCGCTGGATCGATTGGACAGCTGGCCCGAGGCGGTGCGCACCATGCAGCGCAATTGGATCGGGCGCTCCGAGGGCGTGGAGTTGGAGTTCGATGTGGCGGGCGCCGGCGAGGCGCTCACCGTCTTCACCACTCGTCCGGATACCGTGATGGGCGTGACCTATGTCGCCGTGGCCGCGCAACACCCGCTGGCGTTGCGCGCGGCCCACGACAATGCGCGGCTCGCCGAGTTCATCGAGGAGTGTCGTCACCTCGAGACCACCGAGGAGGCGCTGGAGACCCAGGAAAAGCGAGGGGTGCCCACCGGGCTCGAGGCCGTGCACCCCATCACGGGGGGGCGCGTGCCCATCGTGGTGGCCAACTTCGTGCTCATGGCCTACGGCACCGGCGCCGTCATGGCCGTGCCCGCCCACGACCAGCGCGACTTCGAGTTCGCGCGCGAGTACGATCTGCCCATCGTGCCGGTGGTGCATCCATCGGACGGCTCGACGGCGGACGTGTCGCAGGCGGCCTTCACGGAAAAGGGCGTGCTGCGCGACTCGGGCCCGTTCACGGGGCTGACCTCGGACGAGGCCTTCGGTGCCATTGCCGATCACCTGGAACATGAGGGCAAGGGTCGGCGGCGCGTGCACTTTCGCCTGCGCGACTGGGGGGTGTCGCGCCAGCGCTACTGGGGCACGCCCATCCCGGTGATCAACTGTCCGCGCTGCGGCCCCGTACCGGTGCCGGACGAGGATCTGCCCGTGCGCCTGCCCGAGGAGATCAGCTTCGGGGGTGTGGGCTCGCCCCTCAAGCACATGCCCGAATTCTACGAAACCACCTGCCCGGGCTGCGGCGAGAAGGCCGAGCGCGAGACCGATACCTTCGACACCTTTTTCGAGTCGTCCTGGTACTACGCCCGCTATGCTTGTCCCGACAATCGCCACGCCATGTTGGACGAGCGCGCTCGCTACTGGCTGCCGGTGGATCAGTACATCGGCGGCATCGAGCACGCCATCCTGCACCTGCTCTACGCGCGCTTCTTCCACAAGCTGATGCGCGACGAGGGGCTGGTCCAGGGCGACGAGCCCTTCACCCGGCTCCTCACTCAGGGCATGGTCATTAAGGACGGCGCCAAGATGTCCAAGTCCAAGGGCAATACGGTCGATCCCCAGGACCTCATCGAGCGCTACGGGGCCGATACGGTGCGCCTGTTCACCATGTTCGCCGCCCCCCCGGACCAGACCTTGGAGTGGTCGGATGCCGGCGTCGAGGGGGCCTACCGTTTCATCAAGCGGCTCTGGGCGCAGGTCTACCAGCATGTCTCGGCGGGTGCGCCCCCCGCGCTGGAGCCCGCCTCGCTGAGCCCCGAGCAAAAGGCGCTGCGTCGCAAAGTCCACGAGATCATCGCCAAGGTGAGCGACGATGTGGGACGCCGCTCTACCTTCAACACGGCGGTGGCGGCCAACATGGAGCTGCTCAATGCCCTGGGGCGCTTCGACGACGCCACGGCGCAGGGCCGGGCGGTGGTGCAAGAGGCCCTGGAAGCCATCGTGTCGATGCTGGCGCCCATCGTGCCCCATGCCTGCCACGCCCTGTGGCAGGCCCTGGGCCGCGGCGGGGGGATCGTGGACGCCCCGTGGCCCCGGGTCGATCCCGACGCCCTGGCCCGCGATACGGTGGAGCTGGTGGTGCAGGTCAACGGCAAGCTGCGCGGGCACATCCGCGTGGGCGCCGAGGCGCCGCGCGAGACCATCGAGTCCGCGGCCCTGGGCGAGGCCAACGTGCGGCGCTTCACCGAGGGCAAGACGGTGAGAAAGATCATCGTGGTACCGGGGAAGCTGGTGAACGTCGTTGCCAACTAACGAGAGTGAACCCAGTCATTGCATAAGTGGATGGAGAACCGGGGCCTTGCGCCGCTTACGTTCGCTGCGCCGTCCCTGCTGCGCTCGCTGCGGGCAAGTCCGAATCGCACGTCCCCGTGCGCTTCGACCTTGCACGCCGCTTCGCAAGGCCCCGGTTATCCGTCTCAGCGCCGGTGCAATCCAGCCCTAGGCGACCGACATAACACAAACACCGCAACCAGCGATTTTTTCCTGCGCTCGATGCGGTTGTTTTTGCAGCCATCAGGTGAAGCCGGCATGCGTTCCACGGCCGGCGCGGCGAAAGCGAGATCGATGGCGTGGCTGCTTGCGGGCGGCGCGGTAATATCGCTCGCCGGGTGCGGCTTTCATCTTCGCGGCGCGGTCGAGCTTCCGCCGCAGATGGCGCGCACCTATATCCAGGGCGACCCCTACGGCGCGTTGGAGCGCGGCCTGCGTGCGCAGCTGCAGGCGGCCGGGGCCCGGGTCGTAGACGAGGCGGCTGGGGCGACGGCGACGCTGCGTGTCGCGGCAAAGCATTGGCAGCGGCGCGTGCTCTCGGTGGGTGCGGATGCCAAGGTCTCGGAGTACGAGCTGAGCTATCGGGTGACCTTTTCGGTGCAGGGGCGCGAGGGAGACATCCTGATTCCGCCCGAAGAGGTCAGCGTGGTGCGAGACTTTCGGTTCGACCCGAACGACGTGCTCGGCAAGACGGGTGAGCAGGGGCTGCTGCGCGAGGAGATGGAGCGCGACATGGTGCAGGCGATCATGCGGCGGATCGGACACGCCCGAACATAGGCGAGGATGCTGCCTTGAGGCTCAGGCCCGAACAGCTGGCTGGACATCTGGACAAGACCCTGGCGCCGGTCTATCTCATCAGCGGCGACGAGCCGCTGCAGTTGAAGGAAGCGGCGGATCGGGTGCGAGCTGGGGCGCGGGCGCAGGGCTACTCCGAGCGCGAGGTCCTGCACGCCGAACGGGCGTTCGACTGGTCGGCCCTGGCCCAAGCCGCCGACAGCATGTCACTGTTCGCCGAGCGCCGTCTCATCGACCTGCGCATGCCCGGCAAACCGGGAGAGGCCGGCGCCCGGGCCCTGACCGCCTATTGCGAGAGACCGCCCGAGGACGCGGTGCTGCTGGCCACCGCGGGCAAGCTGGACAAGGCCGCCACCCGGACCAAATGGTTTCAGGCCGTGGAGCGCACCGGGGTGGTCGTGCAGGTCTGGCCCCTGGAGGCCCGCGCGCTGCCCGAGTGGATCCAGCGGCGCATGCGCAGCCGTGGTCTGCAGCCCACCCGCGAGGCGGTGGCGCTGCTGGCCGACCGGGTGGAAGGGAACCTCCTGGCCGGCGCCCAGGAGATCGAGAAGCTGGTGCTGCTCCATGGACCCGGCCGGGTGGACGCGGACAAGGTGGCCGCAGCGGTGGCCGACAGCGCCCGCTTCGACGTGTTCGCCCTGGTGGACACCGCGCTGGCCGGCCAGAGCGCGCGCACCGCCCGCATGCTGATGAGCCTGCGCACCGAGGGTGTTGCACCGCCGCTGGTCTGCTGGGCCCTGGGGCGGGAGGTCCGGGCCCTGGCGGCCATGGCTTGGGAGGTGGCCGCCGGCACCCCCGCCGAGGCGGTATTCGCACGCCACCGGGTCTGGGAACGTCGCAAGCCGCTGCTGCGCGGGGCCCTGAGGCGCATCCCCCTGGCGGGATGGCACGTCCTTGTGCGTACCTGCGACCGAGCCGAACGGGTGGCCAAGGGCGCCGAGGGAGGAAACCCCTGGGACGAGCTGTTACAATTGGGGCTTAGCCTTTCCGGCGCCGAGCTGTTCCGGCGCGAAGCATGAGGGCCCCGCCCCTGCGCGCTCAGCCCAGATGCAATCCGAATCCGCAGCTATGAATGCAACACCGGAATCCGTGGGGACATCGGTGGCCGAGTACATGGCCCGCGTGGGCCGCCGGGCCCGCGCGGCGGCGCGTGCCCTGGGCCGCACCGAGACCGGGGCCAAGGACGCCGCCCTGATCGCCACCGCCGAGGCCATCGAGTCGGCTGCTGGACGCCTGCGCGAGGCCAATCGCCGCGACCTGGAGGCCGGGGCCGAGCGCGGCCTGAGCACAGCGCTGCTCGACCGGCTGGAGCTCACCCCGCAGCGCATCGGCACCATGGCGAAGGGGCTGCGTCAAGTCGCCGCCCTGCCCGATCCCGTGGGCCGGATCAGCGATCTACAGTATCGCCCGTCGGGGATCCAGGTCGGGCGCATACGCGTGCCCCTGGGCGTCATCGGCATCATCTACGAGTCGCGCCCCAACGTGACCGCGGACGCGGCGGGGCTGTGCCTGAAGTCGGGCAACGCCGCCATCCTGCGCGGCGGGTCCGAGGCCATCCATTCCAACCAGGCCATCGCGGCCTGTCTGCGCGAGGGGTTGGCGGCGGCGGGCCTGCCCTTGGGGGCGGTGCAGGTGGTGGAGACCACCGACCGGGCGGCGGTGGGCGAGCTGATTCGCATGGACGAGCACGTGGACGTGATCGTGCCGCGGGGCGGCAAGGGCCTGATCGAGCGCATCAGCCGCGAGGCCACCGTCCCGGTGATCAAACACCTGCACGGCGTCTGCCACGTCTACGTGGACGACGAGGCCGATCTGGAGAAGGCCATCCAGGTGGCGTTCAACGCCAAGACCCAGCGCTACGGGACCTGCAATGCCCTGGAGACGCTGCTGGTGGCGGAGGGGATCGCCGCGCAGTTGCTTCCGGAGCTCGGGGGCATGTATCGTGAAAAGGGTGTGGAGCTGCGCGGCTGCGAGACGACTCGTGCAATCCTTCCCGGCATCATCACTGCCGCCACCGAGGAAGACTGGGATACCGAGTATCTGGCGCCCATCCTCGCCATCCGAGTGGTCAAGGACATCGATGAGGCCATGGAGCACATCGAGGTCCACGGCTCGCGGCACACCGACGCGATCGTGACGGAGAACTACAGCCGCGCCCGGCGCTTTCTGCGCGAGGTGGACTCGAGCTCCGTGATGGTCAATGCCTCGACCCGATTCGCCGACGGCTTCGAGTACGGGCTGGGGGCCGAGATCGGGATCAGCACCGACAAGCTTCACGCGCGCGGGCCCGTGGGGTTGGAGGGCCTGACCACGCAAAAGTTCGTCGTTTTGGGCGACGGGCACGTGCGCAAGTGACGAGCTGCGAGTTGCCAACAGCGGCCGATACCGTTTGCTCGCGTACCACCCCGTGGAAGCGACGCCCGCGGCGTGCGTTGGTTCATCGCTCGCCAGCCCGCCTATGATCGGCGTCTTCGGGGGCACTTTCGATCCGGTCCACTACGGGCACCTGCGCCCCGCACTGGAGCTGCTGCAGGGCCTGCCCTTCGACGAGGTCCGGATGATTCCCGCGCGCCGGCCGCCCCACCGAAAGCCCCCCGAGGCACCGCCACAGCTGCGCGCCGAGATGCTGCGGGCGGCCATCGACGGGGTGGCGGGAATGCGCATGGACGAGCGCGAGCTTCATCGCGACGGGCCGTCGTACATGGTGGACACCCTGGCCTCGCTGCGCGTCGAGCTCGGGCGGGCGCCGCTGTGTCTGCTGGTGGGGATGGATGCCTTCGTCGGTTTCGACCAGTGGCGCCAGTGGCGCCGGATCCTGGAGCTGGCACATTTGGTGGTGGCCTGGCGGCCCGGCTGGGAGCTGCCGCGGCAGGGTGAGTTGGCCAGGGCGTTGGAGCAAACGATGGTCGACGAGCCGAGCGTGCTGTTGCAGAAGGACTCGGGACACATCCTGCTCTATCCGGTCACACAGCTGGACATCTCGGCGACGCAGATCCGGGAGACGGTCGCCGCCGGCAAGAGCCCTCGTTTTCTGCTGCCGGACTCGGCGCTCGCCGTCGTCGAGCGAGAGGGATTGTACCGCCGTGCGCGAGCGGGATGACGGCGTCTCTATCGCAAACTAATCTCGGATCATACGTATGGAGACAGCGGATTTGAAACGACTGGTCATTGACGCCCTCGAGGAGCTGAAGGCCAAGGATGTCCGTGCCCTGGACGTCAGCGAAATCTCCTCGTTCACCGATCACATGATCATCGCCAGTGGCACCTCCAGCCGCCATGTCGCTTCACTGGCCGACAACGTGATTCGCCGAGCCAAGGAGCAGGGCGTCAGGCCGCTGGGTACGGAAGGCGAGCGGGCTGCAGAATGGATTCTCGTGGATCTGGGGGATGTGGTGGTACACGTGATGCAGCCTGCGATCCGCGATTTCTACAACCTGGAAAAGCTCTGGTCGCTGGATCGGCGCGAGGCCGCAGAGCGTAACCGCTGACAGCGGTGGCAGCGGATACGGCCACCGGCAATGAAGATCCATCTCATCGCGGTCGGGAGCCGGATGCCGGCCTGGGTCGATCAGGGGTATGAGGAGTACGCGCGGCGCACGCCCCCCGAGTGCGCGCTGCGCTTGACGGAGATTCCTTCTGCCCGGCGGGGGAAGGCCACCGGCATCGAGCGCGTGCTCGCCGAGGAGTTTCACCGCATCCAGGCGGCGATACCGAGAGACTGCTACACAGTGGCGCTCGATCTTGGCGGCACCCGCTGGGATACCCCGACATTGGCCCGGCGGCTCGGTGATTGGATGAAACAGGGTCGTGATCTCGCGCTCATCGTGGGCGGGCCGGACGGGCTGGACGCGCGTTGTCTGGAATCGGTCGATCAGCGCTGGTCGCTGTCGCCGCTGACCCTGCCCCACGGGTTGGTGCGGGTGGTCGTCGCCGAGCAGCTCTATCGTGCCTGGACCATCCTGCAAGGCCACCCGTATCATCGTTGAGTCGCCCCCGCGTACTGCGCGACAGCGCTCGCAGCGGCGCCGGTGAGACGCGGGTGCCAGGGAGCGCGGGAAAGGCGGAGAAATTCAAGAGTCAAAATGCAAAAGGCAAGATTGTTCAGAGGATAGGGCGGGCAAAGCGCGCCCACTATGAGACCGGATGTGCGCCCTTGCGCGACTTGAATGACAGCCATGCTCGAACCGCAGCTCTACCTGGCCTCCCGATCGCCGCGACGGCGTGAGCTGCTGCGCCAGATCGGCGTTCGCCACCATGTGCTGGCGGTGGATGTGCACGAGCAAGCGGGGCGGGGCGAGGCGGCGGAGGACTTCGTGACGCGCGCCGCCCTGGACAAGGCGCGGGCGGGGTGGCGGGCCGGGGGGCGCGCCTTGGACCGCCCGGTGCTGGGTGCGGACACCGCGGTGGTCCTGGACGGCGAGGTTCTGGGCAAGCCGCGCGGCCGCTCCCATGGCCTAGAGATGCTCGACCGCCTGTCCGGGCGCCGCCACCGGGTGCTCAGCGGCGTGGCCCTGGTCCAGGGTCGGCGCGAGGTGGTGCGGCTCAGCGCCAGCGAGGTGGAGTTTCGGCCGGTGTCCGAGCGCGAGCGCGTGGCTTACTGGGGCACCGGGGAGCCGCAGGACAAGGCCGGGGCCTACGCCATCCAGGGGCGCGGGGCGGTGTTCGTCGCGGCCCTCCACGGCAGTTATTCCGGTGTCATGGGGCTGCCCCTGTTCGAGACCTCGCAACTGCTCGGCGAATTCGGGATCGATGTGTTCTAATGGGCTGAGGTCCTGTTCTTTGTCTGCGGACTGGCAGACCAAGCTTGGTAAGGCGCACAGTCGGGGGCGCCCCTGCAATGGTCGACTATGAGCGAAGAGATCCTGATCAACGTCACGCCGAGAGAGACACGGGTCGCCGTGGTCGAAAACGGGGTGCTGCAAGAAGTATATATCGAGCGCGCCAGCAAGCGCGGGCTGGTCGGCAACATCTACAAGGGCCGCGTCTGCCGGGTCCTGCCGGGAATGCAGGCCGCCTTCGTGGACATCGGGCTGGATCGGGCCGCCTTCCTTCACGCCTCGGACATCGCCAGCAACCTTCCCGAGGGGGAGACCCTGAACGGCGCGCGGCGCCGGGAGAACATCGCCGAGCTCCTCAGCGAGGGTCAGGAGGTGCTGGTCCAGGTGGTCAAGGACCCGCTGGGCACCAAAGGCGCCCGACTCACCACGCACATCACCATTCCATCACGTTACCTCGTGCTATTGCCCGGCGAGACCACGGCGGGCGTGTCCACCAAGATCGACGATGAGGCCGAGCGCCAGCGTTTCAAGGAGATCGTCATGCGCTTCGCATCGGAATCGGGCGAAGGGGGCTACATCGTGCGCACGGTTGCCGAGGGCGCCGACGTGGAGGCGCTGGAGGCCGACCGCGCGTTTCTAGGCAAGCTGTGGAACTCCATCCGGGAGCGCGCACAGGGCGTCAAGGCAGGCTCCATCGTGCACGAGGACCTGCAGCTCGCCTTGCGCACTCTGCGTGACCTCGTCAGCGATACCGTGGAGAAGGTGCGGGTGGACTCGAGAGAGACATACCAGCGCCTGCACGAGTTCGCCGGCGAGTTCATTCCGGCTATGCTCGATCGCCTAGAATACTATCCCGGGGAGCGGCCGATCTTCGATCTCTACGGCGTGGAGGACGAGATCCAGAAGGCCTTGGACCGGAAGGTCCAGCTCAAGTCGGGCGGTTACGTGATCATCGACCAGACCGAGGCGATGACGACCATCGACGTCAACACCGGCGCGTATGTCGGCCACCGCAACCTGGAGGAGACTATCTTCAAGACCAATCTGGAGGCGGCCCAGGCCATTGCTCGACAACTTCGCCTGCGCAATCTCGGAGGCATCATCATCATCGATTTCATCGACATGTCCGAAGAAGAGCACAAGCGCCAGGTGTTGCGCGCCCTGGAGAAGGCCCTCGAGCGCGACCATGCCAAGAGTCACATCACCGAGGTCTCGGCGCTGGGGCTCGTGGAGATGACCCGCAAGCGCGCGCGAGAAAGCCTGGAGCACGTACTGTGCGAGGTCTGCCCGACCTGCGGCGGCCGCGGCTCGTTAAAGACGCCGGAAACGGTGTGCTATGAGATCTTTCGCGAGATCATACGCGAGGCCCGGCAGTTCGACGCCCGCCAGCTCCTGGTGCTCGCCTCTCAGGAGGTCGTCGATCTGCTGCTCGACGAGGAGTCGGCGAGCCTGGCGGAGCTGGAAGCGTTCGTCAACGTGCCGATCAACTTCCAGGTGGAAGCACTGTATACACAGGAGCAGTATGACGTCGTGCTGATGTGAGGCCGCCCGCGATCCCTTGCTGCGGAGCCGGTCGGGGGCTTGCACGCCCGGAAGCGACCACCGAATCCGATTATGCCCGCCGTGAAACGACTTTTCCAACGGCTGCTGGGCGCCATTTGGATCGCCTTTGCCACTGTGGTCCTGACCGCCGCGGTGCTGGTCAGCGTTGCGCGCATGTTGCTGCCGCTGCTGCAGGATTACCGCAGTGACATCGAGCGCTTCGCCACAGAGCAGCTCGGGCGCCCGGTAAAGATCGGGCGCATCGATGCCGGCTGGCAGGGGTTGCATCCGGAGCTGCGCGCGGTGGATGTGCAGATCCTGGATCCCTCTGACGGGGCTACGTGGCTGCATCTGACCGAGGTGCGGGCCTCGGTGGACCTGGCGGCCTCGCTGGTCCACCGCCGGGTGGAGACACGCGAGATCCGTTTCATCGGGGCCAATATCGGGATCGTGCGCCACGACGACGGGACCTATTCCGTTGCCGGGCTGGAGACGGGGCGCGGGGGATTCGCCGGGCAGGGCGGGCGCCGCCTGGTCCAATGGCTGGTCGGCCGGGAGCGGGTCAGCATCGTTGACGGCACGTTGGTGTGGACCGATCGGCGCTTCAGCACGCGCCCGCTGCAGCTCACCGACGTGGCCCTGCATCTGGACAAGGCCGGTGCGGCGTACCGGCTCAACGGCGGGGCGACCATAGCCGGGGAGCCCGACCACCGCGTGCGGTTCGTGGCCCGTGTGCGCGGCGAGCCGAGGCGGCCGCAGGCGCTGCACACACGGTTCTACCTGGAGGGCCGCCTTCCTCTGGGCCGGTATGCCGACGGGGCGATGCTGAGACAGGCCCGGGTGCCCGACGGCGAGCTGGGCTTTCAGCTGTGGGGCGAGGGCCAGGATCGCCTGGAACGCCTCTCCGGGGACCTGCGTTTGGAGGATCTGCGCTGGAGTGGACGGGGAGGGGGCGAGCGGGCGCCGGGCATTGAGGAGCTTGCCGCGCGAGTATTTTGGCAGCGCAGGGACGGGGGGTGGGATGCCGCCCTGGAACGCGTGCGCCTGGCGCGAAACGGACGCCCGTGGCCGAGCTCCTCGGCGCACGTGCAATGGCGCGCGGGCACGGGTGATCGGGCGCCTGAGCTGCGTGGCAGGGCGACGTTTCTGCGCCTGGAAGACGCCGGCGAGCTGCTGTCGGTGGCAATCGACGCCGGCGGGCCGGTCCGCAGCGTGCTCGATCGCTTGCGCCCCCATGGCGACCTCTCCGATCTCGTGTTTCGGCTCACCGGCCCGAACTGGAGCCAGGGGCCGTTTTTCGTGCGCGCCCGCTTTCAGGACCTGGGTGTGGCCCGCTGGCGCGCGGCGCCCGGGATCAGCGGGCTCGATGGCAGCCTGGTGGCCAGCCATGCCCGAGGTTATGTGGATCTGCGGGCCGAGCACGCCGAGCTGGACTTCCCGCGCCTGTTCCGCGGGTCCGTTCACGCCGACAGGCTCGAGGGACGATTCTACGTAGGTCGCGACACGGGCAGCTGGCGCATTCGCACCAGACGATTCACGGCCGCCAATCAGGATATCCATGGGCAAGGACGTTTCGACCTTACCCTGCCGACGGACGGCGGCTCGCCATTCCTGGACATGCAGATGGCCTTCGGCGACGGCCAGGCGGCTCAGGCACGGCGCTACCTGCCGGTGGGCGTCATGTCTCCCAAGGTGGTGAAGTGGTTGGACCGGGGCCTGGTCGGAGGACGCGTCAGCCATGGCGGCCTGGTCTTCCTCGGCCCCACCCGGTCCTTTCCCTTCGAGGACGGCCGCGGCACTTTCCTGATCTCATTCAGCGTAGAGGATGCCATCCTGGACTACGCCAAGGGATGGCACCGTGCCGAGGGGCTCACCGGCCAAGTGACCTTTCGCGATCGAACGTTCCGGGCTCGCATCGACTCCGGAAAGATCTTCGATCTGGACGTTGCCCAGGCCCGCGTAGGCATTCCCGAGATGGGCAAGCAGGCCGTTCTTGAGCTCGAGGGGTCCTTCGACGGACCGGTCGCCGACATGGTGCGCTACCTGCGTGAGAGCCCCATCAGCATGCAGCGCCACGCTCTGTTCGGGCGGGTGGCCCCCGACGGCCCGGGCCAGCTGCGGGTGCAAGTGCGAATCCCCCTCCGACAGCCGGAGACAGGCTCGGTCGCCGGCACCCTGCATTTGGACGATGCATCACTCGGGCTGCCCGCGTGGGACGTTGTCCTAACGCGAATGAACGGCGACCTGTCGTTCTTCCGCGATCCCAACGGGCTGCGCTATCGGGCCGATGGCATCAGCGCCCGATACCACGGACAGGATGCCGAAATCCAAGTGAGGCGCAACGACGACGCCCGTCTCAGCAGGGTGGTGGTGCAGACCCGCCTGGAGCCGGCACGCCTGCTCGGCGCCCGTACCGAGCACCTGGGACGGTTCTTGCGGGGTCGCGGCAATTGGCGAATCGAGCTGGATGTGCCCGACCGCTTCGAAGGTCCGGCCCGCCTGGGTCTGCGGTTGCGCAGCTCCCTGGGCGGCGTCGAGGTGAACCTGCCGGGCGACCTGGCGAAATCGGCGGCCACGCGCCGCGACCTCACCGTGGCGGTTTCCCTTTCGGCCGAAGGCCCAGGTCCGCTCCGGTTGGGCTACGGAGCGCACATCTGCGCCGTCCTCCAGGCGAGCGCGGCAGGCGGCGTCGAACGGGGTGCCGTGCACTTCGGCCCCGGCTGTCCAGAGCTGCCGGGCACCGGCGGCGTGCACGTCACCGGCAGCATGGCACGGTTCTCGGTGGACGAATGGCGCCGCTGGCTGGCCGCCAACGATCCCTCCGGCGAGGGTGCGGGCGTGTTGGGGCTGCTCGAGCGCATCCATGTCTCCGTGGGCCGGCTCGAGCTGTTCAATATGAGCTACCGAAAGGTGCGCCTTTCCGCCCGAAGGGGAACGGACTATTGGCACGCCACCGTGGACAGCCGCGAGCTCGCCGGCACGCTGCGCGTGCCGCAGCAATTGCACGAAGAGCGGGCCGTAGCCATGGACCTGAAGCACTTGCGCCTGAGTCTCCCCGCGGGCGGGGGCCATGGCAAGGCGCCGGATCCGCGCAGTCTGCCGCCCCTGAAGATCAGCGCCGATGAGGTGACCTTCGACCGTGCGCCACTCGGTCGCCTGGAGCTGGCGGCCGCGCCTCGGCCAAGCGGGCTGCATTTCGAGCGCCTGCACCTCGAGGGGCCCCACCTCGAGCTCGATGCCAGCGGGGACTGGACGATGGAGGGCGAATCGGGGCTGTCGCGGTTCGAGATCAGGGCGAACACCGATGACCTGGGGACAACGCTCGAGGACCTGGGCTACGCCGCAGGCGTGGATGGAGGCGAGGGCGTAGCACGGGCCACGGTCCACTGGAGCGGCCCGCCGAGCTGGTTCTCGGTGGAGCGGGTGGATGGGACCGTGCGCCTGCTGGTCAAGCACGGCCGGCTGCTGCGGTTGGATCCGGGCGGGGGACGCGTATTCGGTCTGTTGAGCCTGCAGGCCCTGCCGCGGCGACTGGCATTGGATTTCAGCGACATCGCCCGGGAGGGTTTCAGCTTCGATCGCATAGAGGGCTCGTTCGTGATCTCAGATGGCGACGCCTATACCAACGACCTGTATATGATCGGGCCGTCCGCCCACATCGAGGTGTCCGGACGAGTGGGCCTGACAACCCGCGACTACGACCAGCACGTGATCGTGACCCCTCAGGTTTCCTCCACGATCCCGCTGGTCGGTGGATTGGCCGGAGGCCCCGGCGTGGGACTGGGGCTGTGGGTGGCCGAACGCATTTTCGGCAAGAAGATCGACCGCATGACGCGTGTGCACTACACGGTCGCGGGAGGATGGGACGACCCGGTGGTCGAGCGGCTCAAAAAGGAACAGCTCCGCGGGGAGCCATCCGGCGAGCGCCCCCGGCCGCAGGCGCCGCATCCGTGACAGGCACGAGCGAGTGCCTCACCGGATGGCGGTTGTGATATTCTTTGAGCCATGAAAACCTTGATCGCGATGGGCGCGCTCGCCTGCGCGTTCTCGGCGGCGGCGTCGGACTACCAGTGGATCGTCCCTGCCGATGAATGGGCCCGCCCCCGGGATGGTGCGCGCGTTGTCAGCCTCGCCCCGCTGCGCGACAGCGCGGTCGAATGGATGCGCGAGCCCGATCAACGGCTGGTGATCCGCTATCCGGGCGGAGAAGAAGGCGTGCTCTGGGCCGGTGAGTTGCGCGACTGGCTGGTCGCGCTGGGGATACCGTCGGCTCGCGTCGAGCTGGTGCCGGGCTATCCGCGGGCCGATGCCATGGAAATCACCGTTTCCCCGCCAGGGGCGTTTTAGCCGTGACGCTGGTGGCGGCCGTCCAAATGGCCTCGGGTCCGAATGTGGGGGCAAACCTGATCGAGGCGACGCGGCTGATCGGTGATGCCGCCGAGGCCGGCGCGCGCATCGCGGTGCTACCCGAGAACTTCGCGCTGATGGGGATGCGGGAGTCGGACAAGGTGGAGGCGCGCGAGCGGCCCGGCAGCGGTCCCATCCAGGATTTCCTCGCCCAACAGTCTTCCCGCTTCGGCATCTGGTTGGTGGGGGGCACGATTCCCCTGGAGTCCAGCGACGAGAACAAGATTCGGGCCGCCTGCCTGCTCTATGACGACCGCGGCGAGCAGGTGGCGCGCTATGACAAGTTGCACCTGTTCGACGTCCAGCTGCCGGACAGCAAGGAGAGCTATACGGAATCGGAAACCATAGAGGCGGGCGACGCCGCGGTGGTGGCCGATACACCGTTCGGGCGCCTCGGCCTGGCCGTATGCTACGACCTGCGCTTTCCGGAGCTGTTCCGAAGGCTGCTCGACGAAGGGATGGAGCTTCTGGCGGTGCCCTCGGCGTTCACCGCCATCACCGGCAAGGCCCACTGGGAGAGCCTGGTGCGGGCCCGGGCCGTGGAGAACCTGTGCTATGTGATCGCCGCCGCCCAGGGTGGCTACCATGCCAGCGGGCGCGAGACCCACGGCGACAGCATGATTGTCGAGCCCTGGGGCGCGATCCTCGATCGGCTGCCACGCGGATCGGGCTATGTGCTGGGTGCAGTGGATCGCAGTCGCCTGGAGGGGACCCGCCGGACCTTTCCCGCACTCGATCACCGGCGCCTGCATTGTCGTTGACGCCGATCGCCCATCATCCCCGGCGGATGTGTGTTTTTGACTTTGGTAGGCTTCGCTACACTCCACGGGTGGCCTGCCGATAGATGATCTCACCGATGACCAGTGCGATTGAAATTGCCCGCCGCCGTATCCTCGCCCCTGCCGGTCTCGGGGACAACGAGCTCAATTCCGTGATGGACCGCGTGCTGGGCCACGCCGTGGACAGCGCCGACCTGTATTTTCAGGTCAGCCGTCACGAGTCCTGGGCGCTGGAGGATAGCATCGTCAAAGAGGGAAGCCACGGGATCGATCAAGGGGTAGGGATCCGCGCCATGTGCGGTGAGAAGACCGGTTTCGCCTATTCGGACGAGATCGTGCTGCCGGCGCTGATGCAGGCCTCACGGGCGGCACGGGCCATTGCCCGGTCCGGGCAGCAGGGGCAAGTGCAGGCGTGGCGGGCCACCGCCGGCCATGCCCTGTACCAGCCCGAGGATCCACTGGATTCGCTGGGCGAGGTGCAGAAGGTGGAGTTGATGGAGGCCGTCGACGCCGAGGCGCGGCGCCAGGACCCGCGGGTCAAACAGGTGATCGTGAGCTTGGCGGGCGTGAACGAGGTCGTGTTGGTGGCAAACAGCGACGGCCGCCTCGCCGCCGATGTGCGCCCGCTGGTGCGCATGAACGTCTCGGTCATCGCCGAGGCCGGTGATCGCCGCGAGCAGGGCTCGGCGGGCGGCGGTGGCCGAGTCTCCTACGAGTATTTCCAGGATGGCCGCGCCCTGGGCTACGCCCGCGAGGCCGTGCGCCAGGCGCTGGTGAATCTGGAGGCCGTGGAGGCGCCCGCCGGCACGATGCCGGTGGTGTTGGGCCCGGGTTGGCCCGGGGTGTTGCTGCACGAGGCGGTCGGTCACGGGCTGGAGGGCGATTTCAACCGCAAGGGCACCTCGGCGTTCGCCGGGCGCAATGGCGAGCGCGTGGCCTCGGCCCAATGTACCGTGGTGGACGACGGCACCCTGGAGCAGCGGCGGGGGTCCCTGAACATCGACGACGAGGGCACTCCCACCCGGTGCACCGTTCTGATCGAGGACGGCGTGCTGAAGGGCTATATGCAGGACCGGCTCAATGCCCGGCTCATGGGCGTGGCCTCCACCGGCAACGGGCGCCGCGAGTCCTTCGCCCACCTGCCCATGCCGCGAATGACCAACACTTACATGTTGGCGGGCCGGCATGATCCGCAGGAGATCATCGGCTCGGTGGACAAGGGACTGTATGCGGTGAATTTCGGCGGCGGCCAGGTGGACATCACCTCGGGCAAGTTCGTGTTCTCGGCCAGCGAGGCCTATCTCATCGAGAACGGCCGCGTGGGCCCCCCGGTGCGCGGTGCCACCCTCATCGGCAACGGCCCCGATGTGCTGACCCGGGTGTCCATGGTGGGCAATGACCTTGAGCTCGACACCGGCGTCGGGACCTGCGGCAAGGAAGGTCAGAGCGTGCCGGTGGGTGTCGGCCAGCCGACCCTGCGGGTGGACGCGCTGACGGTGGGCGGCACCAGCGTCTAGCCCGCATATCTCACCGGGCGGCCAACGGCTGAAACACAACATTCAGAAGCGCAAGAGAAATCAGACATATTGTAGTGGAATGGGGCAATGACACACTGTTTTCGCCGTCGGCCTATCACGGTTCAGGCTTGTCTTCGCGCCCGTAGGCTTGCTCTTCACTCAAGTGGCAGCTACGGCTACCACTTTCGCTGCAGAGCGGCGTCTACGAACCCTAATCCTACGCCTGCTCCCGCGATCCCGGTGAGATATGCGGGCTAGCCCATATCGGCCTGGTCCTGCAGCGTACCCAGCAGGCGAAACAGCTCACGGGCCGCCCTGGGCGGCTTGCCCCGTTGTTGCTCGTCGCGGGCGTTGCGCACCAGCTGGCGCAGGCGCTGGCGATCGGCGTGGGGGAAGGCCTCGAGGACCTCACCGAGGGCATCGTCGCCGCGCTCGAGCAGGGCATCGCGCCAGTGCTCGAGGCGGTGGAAGCGCGCCACCGCCTGCCGCTCGTGCAGCAGCAGTCCGTCGAGCCGGCGCTGAATGGGCTCGGGGTCGAGGCCCCGCAGGAGCTTGCCGATCAGCTGCAATTGGCGCCGGCGGGCGCCGCGCTGGGTGATGGTGCGGGCCTGCTCGATGGCCACGCGCAGCGTCTCGGGCAGGTCCAGGCGCCCCAGTTGCTCGGGGCTCAGCTTGGTCAGCCGTTCGCCCAGCTCTCTCGCGGCCAGGGCCACACGCTTGCGCTGGGATTTGCTAGGTTCAGGGGGGCGATCGCGCATGCTCTGTGGCGCCATGTCGCGAGGGATTGTATCAGCATCCGTGTGCCGCGCCATGGGTGATCGTTTGTGGGTGCCGCGCCGATTGTCTCACGCTTGATGGAGTCCTCGAATGTCCGGCGATGACGAGTCTGTAGTCGAACAATCCTTTCCCGAGCAATCCGAGCTCGAGGCCTTGGCCCGGGAGGCGCTGCGCGAGGCGCACGCACAGGGGGCCAGTGCAGCGGAGGCGGGGGTGAGCTTCGGCGCCGGTCTGTCGGTGACGGTGCGCCTGGGCGAGGTGGAGACCCTGGAGTTCAACCGCGATCGCGGTCTGGGTGTAACGGTCTACGTTGGCCAGCGCAAGGGCTCGGCGAACACCTCCGACTGGAGCCGGGCGGCGATCAAGGAAACCGTGGCGGCGGCCTGCACCATTGCCCGGTTCACCAGTGAAGACGAATGCGCGGGCCTGGCCGATGCCCGGCTGATGGCGAGCCAGGTGCCCGACCTGGACCTGTTTCATCCGTGGGCGCTGGAGGCGGAGGCGGCGATCGAGCTGGCCCGCACCTGCGAGGAGGCGGCGCGCGCCCTGGACGGGCGCATCAGCAACTCGGAAGGCGGGACGGTGTCCGCGCATCAGGGGATCTCGGTCTACGGCAACGCCCACGGCTTCCTCGGCGGTTACGCCGGCACCCGTCACGCGATCAGCTGCTCGGTGATTGGCCGGCAGGGCGAGAGTATGCAACGCGACTATTGGTATACCACGGCCCGCGACGCGGGCGAGCTGGAGCGCGCCGAATCGGTGGGCCGCAGGGCCGCCGAACGCACCGTGCGCCGGCTGGGTGCGCGGCGGTTGACGACCCGGCGCGCCCCTGTGGTCTTCGCCGCCGAGATCGCCACCGGCGTACTCGGCCACCTGGTTGCCGCCGTGCGTGGCGGCAAGCTGTATCGCAACGCCTCTTTCCTGGTCGATCACCTGGGCCGGCAGATCTTTCCCCGGCACGTGCACATCGTTGAGCGCCCGCACCTTCCCAAGGCGCTGGGCAGCGCCCCGTTCGACGGTGAGGGGGTGGTCACGCGCGATCGGGAGCTGGTATCGGAGGGCGTGCTGCGCGGATATGTGCTCGACAGCTACTCGGCCCGCAAGCTAGGGATGGAGACCACCGGCAACGCCGGGGGCGTGCACAACCTCAGCATTCGCCCGGGCAGGCACGACCTGGCCGGGCTGCTGCGTCAGATGGATACCGGCCTTCTGGTCACCGAGGTGATGGGCCATGGGGTGAACTACGTCAACGGCGACTACTCGCGCGGCGCGTCCGGCTTTTGGGTCGAAAACGGCGAGCCCCAATACCCGGTGGAGGAGATCACCATCGCCGGCAACCTGCACGAAATGTTCATGAACCTCGCCGAGGTGGGCACTGACGTGGATATCCGGGGGACCATACGCACCGGCTCGCTGTTGATCGAGGACATGATGATCGCGGGGGAGTGAGGTGTAGAAGACAATTCAAAATTCAAAAGGCAAAATGCAAAAGTGAAACCCCGCGCCCGGCACTGCCGGCAGAGTACCCCCGTAGGATGCGGTGAGCTTGCGAACCGCATCGTCACAAGAATAGTCAAAGTTCCAAAGGCAAAAGGCAAAACTCCGGATACTGGATGGGGTATTGCCGGGCGCCTGCTGAGAACCGCCGGTTAGCCCGCATGTCTCACCGGGATCACGGGAGCAGGCGCCGGATTTGGGTTCGTAG